>ODAJ012096687.1_pt1 | contig 53557 bp, 41 predicted proteins | sample 1539241 | NCBI WGS metagenome assembly ODAJ01 (sample SAMN02144231, study PRJEB22623) | gut metagenome | biome: sheep rumen | host: Ovis aries | place: New Zealand | reverse complement strand
GGTAATGGCTTCGAAATGTACTATTAGTCTTTGCACATACCGGCATAAAGACAGACGCCCAGATAATAGCCGCTATATAATGTTTAATGCTTCTCATGTTATGTTTGTCTAATTTGGTGTGTGTATGCTCCGTTTAAGGATTAAACAACGCAAAGATATTACATTCCTACGGAAAAGGCGGAATCTTAAAATGTATTTCTGTTTATTCTTTAGCATAATTTAAGATATAAGGAGAAAAAGATAAACATATTATTTAATAGAAGTCTGTTTTGAAATTTCGTTGAAAATAGTAAATAGGCAAGAATTACGATGATATATCAGGGCAAGAACAATCAACTTGAAAAAATTAATTATTTAAGTTAAATGTTGCCCAAAATCAAGTTAAATAATTGCCACAAATAAGTATCAAAAATATGCTATAACAGAGGGGCGGGAGTTTGTACGCTGAATTCGATCCGTTTGCACGCTGAATTCGATGGGTTTGCACGCTGAATTCCCCTCGAATTAAGGTTGAATATAAATAACACGAAAAAAGGAGAAGTTCTGCCCGTTTGGAGCAGGAACTTCTCCTTGTATGTTATGTCCCCCCTGACGGGGTGACATTGTGCTTAGTTTACGAGCAACTCTACCAGCTTCTCTACAGCGGCATGGATACCGTTAACATCCTTACCACCAGCAGTTGCGAAGTGAGGCTGACCGCCACCACCACCCTGTATGAGCTTGGCAGCTTCGCGAATGTTCTTGCCAATGTTTACGCCACTGGCAACAACGCTGTCTGATGCAGCTGCTGTAAGGAGGGGCTTGCCGTCGGCAACAGAACCGATGACAACAAGGCTGTTCTCTACCTCAGCGCGGAGCTGGAAGGCAATGTCCTTGACAAACTCAGCACCCAGAGGTGTGATGGTGCTCAGCACCTTAATGCCGTTTATTTCCTTCTGCTTAGACAGCATGTCCTTCTTCAGGTTGGCAGCTCTCTCGCGCATAACATCCTCGACCTGCTTCTTCAACTCGGCATTGTCGCTGATAGCCTTGCGGATGGTAGCCATCAGGTCGGGAGCATTGTTGAAGAGGCTCTTGAGTCCGTTCAACAGATCCTGCTGCTTGTCCATTACCTCTTCTACTGCCTTACCAGTGATGGCCTCGATACGGCGAACACCAGCGGCAATGCTGCTCTCGGAGATGATGCGAACCATACCGATGCAACCTGTACTCTTGGCATGGCAGCCACCACAGAACTCTATGCTGCTACCGAACTGTACAACACGTACCTTGTCGCCATACTTCTCACCGAAGAGGGCTACGGCGCCCAGCTTCTTGGCTTCCTCGATGGGAGTGTCGCGGTATTCCTGCAAGGGCAGGTTCTCGCGGATGCGCTCGTTAACAAGGTGCTCTACCTCGCGGATCTGCTCGGGTGTAACCTTCTCGAAGTGTGAGAAGTCGAAACGCAGATAGTCGGGGGTTACCAACGAACCCTTCTGCTCTACGTGGTTACCCAGCACCTCTTTCAGTGCCTCGTCCAACAGGTGAGTACAAGAGTGGTTGGCCTCGATGGCACGACGACGATCCACATCCACGCAAGCCATAAACTCAGCCTCGGGGTTGATGGGGATACGCTCCAGCAGGTGTATGCTTACGCCGTTCTCCTTCTTGGTATCTATAACCTTGATGGTCTCTGTCTCGTTTACCAGTACGCCGGTATCGCCGACCTCACCACCCATCTCGCCATAGAAGGGAGTCTGGTCGAGGATGGCCTCATACACAACGCCTTTCTTCTGCTTCACCTCGCGGTACTTCACGATGTGGCAGCTGTACTCTGTATAATCGTAACCTACGAAAGTAGAAATCTCTCCGTTTTCGCTCTGGCTCTCTGATACAATGTGCCAGTCACCCATCTCTACCTGAGCCGCATTACGGGCACGAGCCTTCTGCTTCTCCATCTCTACGTTGAAACCTGCCTCGTCAACGGTAAGGCCGTTCTCGCGACAGATAAGCTCTGTAAGGTCGAGGGGGAATCCGTAGGTGTCGAAGAGGGTGAAGGCCTTCTCGCCTGCAATCTCTGTCTTACCAGCATCCTTGGTCTCTTTCATTACGCCGTCCAGCAGGCGGATACCTGTCTCCAGGGTGCGCAGGAAACTGTCTTCCTCTTCCTTCATTACCTTGGTAATCAGCTCGCGCTGAGCCTCCAACTCGGGGTAGGTGGCTCCCATTTCCTGAATGAGGACAGGAAGAAGACGATACATGAAGGCCTCTTTCTGACCTAAGAATGTATAGGCGTAGCGAACGGCGCGACGCAGGATTCGGCGGATAACATAACCAGCCTTTGCATTGCCAGGCAGCTGACCGTCGGCAATACTGAAGGCGATGGTACGCAGGTGGTCGGCAATTACACGCATGGCAACGTCGGTCTCTTCCTTGTCGCCATACTTATAGCCGCTGAGGTCTCCGATAGCCTTGATGATGGGCTGGAATACGTCGGTGTCGTAGTTAGAGTGCTTGCCCTGAATAGCACGTACAAGGCGCTCGAATCCCATACCGGTATCGATAACATTCATGCTCAGGGGCTCAAGATGGCCGTCGGCCTTACGCTCGTACTGCATGAATACGATGTTCCATATCTCGATAACCTGTGGGTCGTCCTTGTTTACCAACTCGCGACCGGGAACTTTTGCCTTCTCCTCGGGAGTACGGCTGTCCAGGTGAATCTCGGAGCAGGGGCCGCATGGACCTGTATCGCCCATTTCCCAGAAGTTGTCGTGCTTGTTTCCGTCTATGATATGATCAGCGGGGACATGCTTCAGCCAGTAACCGGCAGCCTCATCATCGCGGACGAGGTTCTCCTCGGCCGAACCCTCGAATACTGTTACGTAAAGATCCTTGGGGTCAAGCTTCAGAACATCTACCAGATATTCCCATGCCATGTCAATGGCGCCCTCCTTGAAATAGTCGCCAAAAGACCAGTTGCCAAGCATCTCGAACATGGTGTGGTGGTAAGTGTCGTGTCCCACCTCCTCAAGGTCGTTGTGCTTACCGCTTACGCGCAAACACTTCTGGCTGTCGGCACGACGACGGGGCTCTGGGTCGCGAGTACCCAGAATGATGTCTTTCCACTGGTTCATTCCGGCATTAGTGAACATCAATGTAGGGTCGTCTTTCACTACCATGGGAGCGGAAGGTACAATCTGGTGTCCCTTTGACTCGAAGAATTTCTTGAACGAGTCTCTGATTTCGTTAGCTGTCATCATATTTCTTGTTATTTTGACTTTTTCTAGTATGCTTATTTGCTCGTTTATGGCGTATATTTCACCAAAAATCTTGCAAAGGTAATTTATTTTACCTATTTTTGCAAAGAAATTGTTTATAAAAGGAAGTAATATCTGTAATTATGCCCTATAATCCGAATAAAGAGCTGAAGAAGTTTTATTCTATTAGCGAGGTTGCCGCTCAGTTTAACGTGGCAGAGTCTCTTTTGCGTTATTGGGAAAAGGAATTTCCTAATATCAAACCTAAGAAGACGGAAAGTCGTGGAATAAGAAGGTACACGGCCGAGGATATTGCTGAGATTCAACTGGTTTATAACCTGTTGAAGGTGCGGGGCATGAAGATAGGTGCTGCCAAGCAGGTGCTGGCAAAGAACCACGACGGAGCCAATAATACCGCCGAGGTGTTAGGCTATTTGCAATCGATACGTCAGGAGCTGATAGAAATCAGCAACGAGTTGAAGGAATTGTAATCAGTAGCGCTTTACTTCCTCTATTTCCTTTATCTTCTTAAGATTCTTGCAGATGGAGCGGATATCGCTTACATCGTGTACTCCCAACTGAATTTCTGCCGTAAAGATACCGTCTTTGGCATTGATATTCAACTGGTGGATATCTACGTTCAGTTGCTGGGAAAGGATGCCTGTTATCTGGTGCAGTACGCCTATGTGGTCTATACCATTAAGATGGATGATAGCAGGGAACGACAGCTGCTTGTGCGTGTCCCATTTGGCAGCAAGGATGTGGTTGCCGTCGCTGGCTTTCAGCTTCGAAGCAACTTCGCACTGACGCTTGTGGATGGTGATGCTGCTAACGCCATCGAAGTATCCCAGCACATCGTCGCCTGGTATGGGGTGGCAGGTCTGACAGATAATGTAATGCCCGATCGTTTCCTCGTTAAGGATAAGGGGCTTCTTCTTGTCAATCTTAAGCGGAGCAACGCTGATGGGAGCATCTGCATTAGCATTGTTGGCATGATGACGCTTGAATATAGTAAGGTATTTTCCCCATCCTTTCTTCTCTGAAATCTTGTTCAGGATGATTGCTTCGTCATTATCGCCAAGGTTGATGCGTTTCTCGCCTACCGCAACAAGCAGATCCTCTCTCGTCTGCATGTTGTGCAATCGGCATAGCTTGTCTATGTTGATGCTGTTGGGTTCTTTCTCTATCTTCTGGAAGAATTCATTCAGCAGTTCCTCTCCTTCCTTCTGCTTCTCCCTGTCCTCGCGGCGCAACAAGGCCTGAATCTTTCCCTTTGCCTTTGCTGTGGTAGCGTATTGCATCCACTCGCGTTCAACTTTCTGATTCTTGGAGGTGAGGATTTCTACCTGGTCGCCACTCTGCAGAACATGATTGATGGGCACCAGATGGTGGTTGACCTTGGCACCAATGCAATGGGTACCCAGGAACGTGTGTATGTTGAATGCGAAGTCCAGTACGGTGCAGTTTGCCGGCATGGTTTTGAACTCGCCCTTGGGGGTGACAACGAAGATTTCGCTGGCAAAGAGGTTCAGCTTAATGGTGTCCAGGAGGTCGATGGCGTTAGGCTGGGGGTCGTCAAGGATTTCCTTGATGGTGAGCATCCATTTGTCCAGTTCGTTCTCGCTGTCCTTGGTGGTCTTGCTGCCTTCCTTGTACTTCCAGTGTGCAGCAAATCCCTGTTCTGCCATGTCGTCCATGCGTCGGCTCCTTATCTGCACCTCCACCCATTGTCCGTTCTTGCTCATAAGGGTGGTATGGAGGGCCTGATAGCCGTTGGCCTTGGGGTGCGACAGCCAGTCGCGTAATCTTTCGGGGTGTGGCTTATAGATGCCGCTACAGATGGCGTATATCTGGAAACATTCGGTGATTTCCTTGCTGATGTCATTGCAGTCAAAGATGATGCGAACGGCCAGAATGTCATAAATCTCCTCGAAGGTCACATGCTTGGTCTGCATCTTGTTCCAGATGCTGTAGGGCGCTTTTATTCGTGCCTTTATCTCGTATTTTATATCGGCAGCATCAAGTCTCTCGCGCAAGGGGGCTGTAAACTGGTCGAAGATGGAGGTCAGGTGCTCCTGCATTCCTGCCAGTTTGTCTTTGAGTGCCTTGTACTCCTCTGGGTGTTCGTAGCTGAAGCTAAGGTCCTCCAGCTCCTCTTTTATCTTGTTTAGTCCCAGTCTGTTGGCGAGTGGGGCATAGATATATAATGTCTCTCCGGCAATCTTGTATTGCTTGTTAGGCAACTGGCTTCCCAGTGTTCGCATATTGTGCAGGCGGTCGGAGATCTTTACCAGAATCACACGGATGTCATCGCTCATGGTCAGCAGCAGTTTCTTGAAAGACTCGGCCTGTGCCGATGCCTTGTCGCCGAATATGCCGCCCGAGATTTTCGTCAGTCCGTCAACGATCTCGGCTATTTTGGGACCAAAGATATTGCCTATGTCCTCTATCGTATAGTCGGTGTCCTCCACCACATCGTGCAGCAGTGCTGCGCAGATGCTGGTGCTACCCAATCCTATCTCCTCGCAGGCAATCTGCGCAACGGCAATGGGGTGCATAATGTAGGGCTCACCCGAAAGGCGGCGTACACCTTTGTGTGCCTCTTTGGCAAAGTTGAACGCCTTGTCGATAATCTCGACGTGCTTACGGTGCCTGGAATTGAGATACGTCTCAACAAGATGCTGATAAGCCTGGCTTACCATCTTCTCGTCTTCAGATTCTATCTTCTTCACTTCTTCCATACTCAAATCCTTTAACATTATATATTATGTGCCGTTTACTTCACTTTCAGCTTCTGACCTTCTCTGATGTTGGTACCCTTCAGTCCGTTGGCTTTCTGTAATGCCTCAACAGTGGTGCCGTTGCGTCTTGCAATAGCACCAAGGGTGTCGCCCTTCTTAATTGTAATTGTGCTCCCGCCTGATCTGTTGCGTTTGCTCCTCTTGCTGTTGCGCGATTTGGAGTGGCGTCCGTTGTCGTTATCCTCGGTAATGGCTACTTCCTTGACAACAGAGGTGTAAGTGGGCTTTACATAGATAGAATCACCTGCATCTATGAATGCGTTAATCTTGTCGGAAGGCATACGCAGAATGCAGTCGTGTGAATCTCCAGGAATAAGTGTTGTGCGGTATTGGGGATTCAGTGCGCGAAGCTCCTCTACGCTGATGTCACATGTGGCGGCAATTTGTTCCATTTTGACGTTCTTCTTCAACAGCAGCGTATCTGTTGCCTGTGGCAGGGAAGTGCCAACGGGGCAGATATTGTGGTCGCAGAAGTAATTCATCACGTAATTGGCTGCGATGAAGGCAGGTACATAGCCTCTTGTTTCAGCGGGAAGATACTGGTAAATGCCCCAGAAGTCTTTTCTTCCGCCAGAACGACGGATGGCCTTGCTGACATTACCCGGACCGCAATTGTAGGCTGCAATAGCCAGCGACCAGTCGCCGAATATGTCGTAAAGGTCCTTTAGCATGTGGGCAGCTGCATAACTGGCCTTGACAGGGTCTTTGCGCTCGTCGATGAGGCTGGTAACCTCCAATCCGTATCTTTTGGCTGTTCCTATCATAAACTGCCAGAGTCCTACGGCTCCTGCGCGGCTAACGGCATTGGGATGGAGCGCACTTTCTATGATAGGCAGGTTGCGTAACTCCAAGGGTACCTGATAGCTTTCCAGCGCCTCCTCGAATATGGGATTGTAGAAATTACATGCTCCCAGCATGATGCTAACGGATGGACGCAAACGTTCGCAGTAGCGGTCTATGTATTTGCGGACAATCTCGTTGTAGGGCATGTCTATAACGTTGGGGAGACGGCTAAGGCGCTTGGCGTATGTCTCGTCGTCGAAGCTGGGGTTTACGCCTTTCGAGAGGCAGTTCTCTACGTTGGTCAGGTAGTTTTTGGTCATCCAGTCGTTCAGCAGACTGTCAAGTTCGTACATTTGCATACCCTCTGGCAGCAGCGTGTTGTCTGTGCCGATGGTATCTGTGTATTCTTGTGCATGGGTGGCAATGGCCAATAGTAATACGCAACTTAATGTGTAAATTCTTATCTTCATTTTTTATTTGGTTTTCTAATAGGAAAGGGTGAATTTGACCCCGGGAACACTCTCTCTGCCGAATGTCTTGGCAGGCGAAGTCTGTATGAATGTAGGCTCTACATGCAGGCTGAGGTCGGTGCTGATGTCAAAGGTGGACAACTCGGCATCTACGTAGGCGTCTATCACTGCCAGCAGATATACTCCGGCAAAGGCGAACAGACTGAGGTCGCGGTTTCTGCGGAAGAAATTCTTCTTGTTCTTGAATATATTCTTGAAGCGTTCCTCACGACCCGAGATGTCGTACCCTATGGGTAGCATCTTCTCGTAACTCTTGGTGTTGGGGTCCGTGTCCATGATATCGAGATATGCTTGCGAATAGTCGTGAAGCATCTGCGAGTTCCATGTCAGGGCATATACGCAGCCTAGGAATCCTCCGTAGATGATGGGTAGCTTCCAGTATTTGTGGTTGTAAATCTGTCCGCCTCCGGGGAATACCAAACCCAGCCACATGGCGCGGATGGGGTCAGGTACAAAGCGTTCCCTTTTCAGGGATGCGTCTATGGTTGCCGTCAGTATGCTGTCCGACACTTCTACTATACGTGCAGAGTCTGCGGGGGATAGTTTGCTGACAGAATCCGTATGCACCTGCTCCAGCTCTTGAGCGTGAAGGGCAGATGTTCCGCTACAACAGGCAATGAGTATAAGTAGCAGAATCCGGAAGCCATATAGTGGTCTGTTTATTCTCAACTTCTCAGTTTGTCTATAATAGCGATGATACGTTCCAGTTCTTCTTCGTTGGCAAAGGGGATGGTGATCTTTCCCTTTCCGGTTTCTGCGCATGTCAGTTGAACTTTTGTCTGGAAGAATTTGCTCAGGCTGTTGCGCAGGGCACCGTATTCGCTGCTCAGGTTAGAACCCTTTTGGCGGATACGCTTACCTTCCTTGCTCTTGACACTTCCTCCCTGGCTCAGTTCCTTCACCATTTCCTCAATCTTGCGGACGCTGATCTTGTCCTTCTTGAATTCGTTGAACACTTCCAACTGGGCAGTCGGGTCGTTCAGTGCCAACAAGGCACGTGCGTGGCCCATGTCAATCTCTTTCTTCTTGAGTGCCATCTGGATGGGGGCTGGCAGCTTCAGCAGACGCAGGTAATTAGCTACCGTGGCACGGTTCTTGCCTACCTTGTCGCTCAGCTGTTCCTGTGTCAGATCGTACTGCTCCATCAGGTGCTGGTAGGCCAAGGCAATCTCCAATGCACTCAGGTCCTGACGCTGGATGTTCTCCACCAGTGCCATCTCCATCATGTTCTCGTCGTCAACCGTCCTGATGTAGGCGGGAATGTGGGTGAGTCCTGCTCGCTGGCTGGCTCTCCAACGTCTTTCACCGGCGATGATGATGTAGGTGTCGTCACCCATGTCGCGCAGGGTGATGGGCTGTATGATGCCTATCTGTCGGATACTGTTGGCTAGTTCCTGTAGGCTGTCATCATCAAAATCCCTTCGGGGCTGATTGGGGTTGGGCTTGATTTTCTCTATGCTCACCTCGCAGATGTTGGAAGAACCTGCGGTCTGAACCTCTGCATCAGTATTTAACAAAGCGTCAAGGCCTCTACCCAAAGCCTGACCTTGATATTTCTTACGTATGGCCATATTTTTTTAAATTAAAAGTGAAAAGTGAAAAGTGAAGAGTGAAGAGTGAAGAATCTGGGCTACAGAACTATCCTCTTGCCCCTTGCTCCTTGCCCCAAAGACTCCCTCCCTAACGGGAGGGTTGGGGAGGGTCTCCTAACCGCTAACCGAATTCTTCTCAATAATCTCCTCCGCCAGTTTCAGATGTACCTTGGCACCTACGGCATCGGCATCGTAAAGGATGGCGGGCATACCGTGACTGGGAGCTTCGCTCAGTTTGACGTTACGCGGAATGACAGTCTTGAAGACCAACTCGCGGAAGTGTCGTTTTACCTCCTCGTAAATCTGGTTGGCCAGACGCAGACGGCTGTCGTACATGGTCAGCAGGAAGCCTTCAATCTCCAATGCGGGGTTCATCCTGGACTTCACAATCTTTATGGTGTTCAGCAACTTGCTGATACCCTCCAAGGCGAAGTATTCGCACTGCACAGGAATGATGACGCTATGGGCGGCAGTCAAGGCGTTGACTGTGATAAGTCCCAAGCTGGGACTGCAGTCTATGAGCAGATAGTCGTACTCGTCGGCAATGGGAGCCAGCAGCTTTTTCATTACCTGCTCCTGATGTTTTACGTTCAGCAGTTCTATCTCGGCTCCCACCAGATTGATGTGGGAAGGAATGATGTCCAGTCCGTTGATATCGGTTGTGTAGATGACATCCTTGATGTCCATCTCGCCAAGCAATGCGTTGTATATTGACCCGTCGATTTTGTTTACATCTACGCCCAAACCGCTGGATGCGTTGGCCTGTGGGTCTGCGTCAATTAGCAAAACTTTCTTCTCCAGAGCTGCCAGGGAGGCCGCCAGGTTCATGCTGGTAGTGGTTTTTCCCACACCGCCTTTTTGGTTTGCTATAGCAATGATTTTACTCATTTGTTTCCGTTTTCGTTCCTAAATTATGTGCGAAGATATGATTTTCTTTTGGAATATGGGGCAGAATTGTCACATTTTTATTACTTTTGCATAGCAAATGAAACAAAGACATGCAAAAACAGCCCTTGATATTAATAACAAATGATGATGGATTGGATGCACAGGGCATTTCTGTGCTTACCGATTGTATGCTGAAATTAGGTCAGGTTATTGTGGTTGCACCAAATGGTGCACGTTCCGGAGCAGCGTGCTCTATTACCCCTATTGTTCCTGTTAGTTTGAAGTTGGAAAAGGAGCAGGAGAACTTGCAGGTTTACTCTTGCAGCGGAACGCCGGCAGATTGCGTAAAACTGGCTCTGGAGAAGGTTGTTCCCCGCCGGCCGGACCTTGTTGTTTCTGGTATCAATCACGGTGATAATGCCAGCTGCAGTGTGCACTACAGCGGCACGATGGGTGCTGTTATGGAGGGTTGTATGAAGGGTGTTCCTTCCGTCGGATATAGTCTTCGTACCCGTAAGCAGGAGTGCGATTTCCAGCCTTACCTCGATGTGGTGGAGAAGGTGGCTGCTCATGTTCTGAAAAACGGACTCCCCAATGATGTTTGCCTGAATGTGAACTTTCCTGAGGTTCCTGTTCTGAAGGGTATCTCTGTCTGCCGAATGTCGAGGGGTATCTGGGAGTCGGAATGGAAGGAAACGGATACGCCTGGTATCTATACACTTACGGGCCATTTCACGAACCTGGAGCCCGATGCAGAGGATACTGACTATTGGGCTTTGGACCACGATATGGCATCCGTAACGCCCTTGAGTTTGGATATGACGTACCATCCTTATTTCAAAAATCTGGAATCTTTACAGAAATGAAGTATTACCTCATAGCAGGCGAGGCGAGTGGCGACCTTCATGCCAGCCACTTGATGGCAGCACTCAGGGAAGAAGATGCTCAGGCTGAGTTCCGTTTCTTCGGAGGCGAGAAGATGCGGGCAGTGGGCGGCACCTTGGTTTGCCACTATAGCGAGCTTGCCTATATGGGGTTTGTGGATGTTGCTTTGCATCTGCGTACTATCCTGAAGGGTATAAAGAGGTGCAAGCAGGATATCCTTTCCTGGAAGCCCGATGTGGTGATACTGGTGGATTATCCGGGCTTCAACCTAAAGATTGCCCGCTTCCTGCATGATAATTCCGACATTCCTGTTTTCTATTATATCTCGCCTAAGATATGGGCTTGGAAAGAGCACCGCATAAAGGATATCCGCAGGAATGTGACAGAGCTCTTCAGTATTCTTCCTTTCGAGGTGGATTTCTATGAAAAGAAGCACCATTATCCCATCCATTACGTAGGCAATCCTACTGTTGATGAGGTAGATGCGTTCCTGAGGGAGAACCCTGATGATGCCGAGGGATTCAGAAGGTCGGCAGGGTTGGACGGTCGTCCTGTTATAGCCTTGCTGGCAGGAAGCCGTAAGCAGGAGATCCGTGATAACCTGCCCCGAATGATAGAGGCTGCCGCTACTGTTGGCAAGGATTATCAGTTGGTTTTGGCAGCTGCCCCTGGCATCGAAGATGATTATTACGCCAAATGGTTGCAAGGAAGTGATGTTATTGTTCTGAGGAATCAGACCTATCATATTCTGCGTTATGCTACGGCAGCACTTGTTACCAGTGGTACGGCAACGCTCGAGGCGGCCCTTTTCCGCACTCCCCAGGTGGTCTGTTACTTTATGAAAGCCAGGTATCTGGCATCTTTTATTCGCAAGTTAATTTTAAAAATTCCTTACATATCGCTGGTAAATCTTATCGCTGGTAAGGAAGTGGTTCCCGAGCTTGTGGCTCATCAGATGACAGTCGGGAATGTGCGCAGGCACCTTTTGTCTATTTTGCCAGACGGAGAGGCTCGCGAACAGCAGTTGTGTGGCTATGAGCTTATGGCTCAGAGACTTGGCGAACCAGGTGCCCCCAAGCGTGCTGCTCAGCAGATGGTGCAGATGTTGCGTCGCTAAAAGTCAAGAGAATTCTTGACAAGGTGTTTTTCCTTCTTTATTTTCGTAGAAAAAACAGCCCGAAAATTTTGTTTCTTTCCGTAAAATGTTTGTATCTTTGTGGCAGAACAATACCAAAAACAAATAAACAACAACACCTATGAACAAACTTTTACGCTATTTGTTTGTAGCCCTTTTGGCTACATTCGCAGGATTCGCAAGTGCAGAAGAAGTTACGATGAAGTACACGGGTACTACTACATCTAACATGACGGGAAATAATGATGCCGCTCTGTTCGGACTCGATGCAACGGCATGGTCTGTTGTAGGAAGCAAGGGCGGGGGAACCAATTTCCCCGGTCTTAATCAGGCTGGAGATTTCCGTTTGTATTATAATGCTAATGGCAGTAGTACTGTAACGGTTTCTTCACTGACCGGCAAGCTCGTCAAAACTATTAAGCTCACTTTTACAGGGACCTCTTATAACAATGTTTCTGTAACCGTTGACGGCAGCAAGGTTGACGCCAACGAAGGTGTTTATACAATCAACAACTCATCATTTATCCTGGGCAATGCCAACACAGGTAATACGCAGGTAAGAATAAAAGATGTCGTGATTGAATACACTGCCGGCGGTGGTGAGGTAAAGGCTCTTACGAATGTCGAGCTTTCCGGTGACTATATTACCCGCTTCACTACGGGCAAGGACGGCGACGAGACACCGTTGCCCACGGCTACCGTAAAGTCAGGTTCTGCAACAGTTGAAGGTGCTGAGGCAAAATGGTCTTTGGGGATGGGCGATAACTGGGTGATAGGAGAGGAAGAGCCCAGTATCGGCAATGGTATGATATATATCCCCGAAGGCAGTCATGGCGACCTTGTCCTGACAGCAAAGTATGCAGGCAATGACACCTACGAGGCCAGCAGCAAGAGCTATACCCTGAAGGTCTATAAGGGTTATCAGAACATCAAGGATGTCTTGGAGCAGTTTCCCACAGTGGGCGGTGATTCCTGGGTGACCAAGGAGGCCGACTGGAGCAGGGGCTATCAGGCTTCCTACTGGCAGGTGGATATTCCGGAAGGCGGACAGCCCAAGGGCAAGGAAGCCTTGGTTACCTATGTCAGCGGTTCTTACACTTATATCAAGGACGACTATGGCACCCTTCTGCTCTATGGAAGCGGATTGGGCTTCAAGCAGGGCGACATTATCTCCGGCGATTTGGGCGAAGGCAAGATTGGCGCTATCTATGGTACGCTGAAGGCATATAATGGTTTGCTGGAGATGGTGGTTAATAAGGATGATGTGGAGTTCGTCGTAAAGTCCAGTGGCAATGCAGTCGCACCTAAGACCATCACTCTAAAAGAACTCAACCAGGTCAACATGAACGAGTATCTGAGAATTGAGAATGCCGTGTTCGTAGGTGTTGATGATAAAGACAAGAAGAAGCTGACCTTCAAGGTGGGCGATGAGACGCTGTCCGTTCATAACCAGTGGAACATAGACGTTACAACCTTGGAGCCGGGCGTAGAATATACTCTCGAAGGAATGGGCTGCATATATTATAAGAGCGGAGCGCTTACCAACCAGCTTTATTTGACTGGTTTCGCCAGTGTTAAGCCTGCTGCTACTGTAGAACTGGCCGAGGGTTATCAGACACGCTTCACTACAGGTAAGGATGGCGATGAGGCTTCGTTACCCGCTGCTACTGTGAAGGGCGGCGATGCAGTGATAGAAGGTGCTACCGTTACGTGGTCGCTGAAGATGGGCGACAACTGGGCAATGGGCGAGGAAGAGCCCAGTATCGGCGATGGTAAGGTATATATCCCCCAACACAGTTATGGCGATCTTATCCTGACTGCCAGATATGCTGGTGACGCCACTTACGAGGCTGGCAGCAAGAGCTACACCCTCAAGGTCTATAAGGGCTACATGAACATTCAGGATGTCCTGGAGCAATTCCCCGAAGTGGGTGGCGGTTCTTGGGCAACCAAGGAGGCTGAATGGAGCAAGGGCTACCAGGCTTCTTACTGGCAGGTGGATATGCCAGAGGGTGGAGCGCCCAAGGGTAAGGACGCTTTGGTTACCTATGTCAACGGTGCCTACGTTTATATTAGAGATGATTATGGCTCTCTCTTGCTTTATGGCGGTGGCTTAGGCTTCAAGAAGGGTGATATCATCTCTGGCGACTTAGGCAATGATAAGGGCTATGGCGGAATCTATGGTACACTGAAGTCTTACAACGGCCTGTTGGAATTGGTTGTGGCTAAGAAGGCTGACGCCGAGTTTGTTGTCAAGTCCAGCGGTAATACTGTCGAGCCTAAGACCATCTCAGTCGATGAGCTTAACCAGTCCAACGTGAGCGAGTTCCTGAGAATCGAAAGGGCAGTCTTCGTTGGCGCCGACAAGCAGAACCAGAAGAAACTTACCTTCATGGTTGATAAGAAGGAATTCCTCGTATTCAATCAGTGGGGTGTTAATGTAGCAGCGCTGACGGCTGGCAAGGAATACACCTTGGAAGGAATGGGTTCTCTGGAATATAAGGAAGGTGAGCTGAGCAACCGACTTAATCTGATTAGCTTCGAGGAAGCTGGAAATGTCGAAAAGGTCAAGAGCTTCAAACTGACCATTAACCATGACGGCGAAGTGTTCACGGAGTCGTTCCCCGCTTCTGATTGGCAGAATATCGTGATAGAAGGATCTACTACTTCCATTAAGATTTTGAAGGCAGAAGTTGAGGTCGGTATCCCTATGAAGTATGTTGGCTTCGTTGCTACCATGTTCAACACAGAAGATGGTTGGCAGCACGATGACTCTGCTTGGCGCACTGTTGACTTTGTAAAGCAAGACGACGGAACCTGGGTCATCGACATGGGTGAAGGTCAGGAGCTCGTAGACTCTGAGTGGATAGGAAAGGGCAAGACCAAGACCTTCGAGTTCTTCATTTATGCAGAAGATGAGTCTGGAACTCCTATGCATTACAGGAATGGCGAAGATAACTACAGGGTAACCTTCACTACCAGTAGCGACGATGATCCTAACGCTATAGGTAACGTCAACTCTCAACTCTCAACTTCGAACTCTCAACTCTATAACACGAGTGGTCAGCCTGTAACCCGCACTTATCGAGGCGTTGTTATTCAGAACGCCAAAAAGGTCATCAGGTAATAGCCCCTCTCCCTATCCAAGGGGAGGGCTGATAAAAATACTCTAAGGCCTACAGTCTAAAAACAGCCGCACTCATAAACGAGCGCGGCTGTTCCGTTAAATAAAAGACAGATGTCTTGCAGGAATGGGCAAAAATGTATATCTTTGGGCCGCAAAATGATAATTTTTAACCGTATAATGAGGTTTTTGACACTGTTTTCAGTTTTTTCAGCAGCTTTTATTAGCCCTGCTCAGGCTGCACGAAAATACCTCTTATTACCTGTTCAGATATAACTCAGAATAATCAGAAATATAAAATTAACAACCCAATGAGAAAGAAAATCTTATCTGCATTCCTGTTTGTTGCTATCATGGCTTGTGCACAGACAGCAGAGTTTTTTAAGCCTTATGCCAGTACAGACCTGCGTCTGCCTTCTGTACCCTTGGTAGTGAATGATCCCTATTTTTCTATTTGGTCGCCTTACGACAAACTGACGGATGGTACTACCCGCCACTGGACCAACGACGAGAAGCCTCTGCTGGGTCTTCTGCGCGTTGATGGCACTACCTATCGTTTTATGGGTGCCGAGCAGAACTACGTGCTCTCTTCCATAGCTCCCATGTCCGACGAGGAGCGCTGGGAAGGTAAGGTAACCCGCCAGACACCTGCCGACGGTTGGCAGAAGGAGGGCTTCAACGATGCTGAGTGGAAGAAGGAGAAGGCTGCCTGGGGTAGCGAAGGCGAGAACATCAGCAGTCGCTGGGGGCGCGAGGGTAGCGATATCTATATCCGTCGCGAGGTGGAACTGACCGCCCAGCAGTTGCAGGAGGACCTGTACGTGAAGTATTCACACGATGATGTCTTCGAGCTTTATATCAATGGCACCAAGGTGGCTGACACGGGCGAGACCTGGGTGAATGGTGTTGTGCTGCACTTGGATGGCGACCTGAAGAATCTCCTGCACGCCGGCAAGAACATCATCGCTGCTCACTGCCACAACACTACTGGTGGTGCGTATGCCGACTTCGGCCTCTTCAAGAACATCAAGCCTAAGGGTGCTGATATCCAGGTGGCAGAGCAGAAGAGTGTTGACGTATTGGCTACCAATACCTATTATACCTTTGCCTGCGGTCCTGTTGAATTGGACGTAGTCTTCACCGCTCCCATGCTGATTGACGATTACGACCTTATCTCTATGCCTATCAACTACATCTCTTATCAGGTACGCTCTACCGACGGCAAGAAGCACGATGTTCAGGTGTACATCAGCGCCAACCCCTTGCAGGCTGTAAACAAGGATACACAGCCCACTATCACTACTATGGGTGAAGAGAAGGGCGTTCGCTATGTGCGCACAGGTACCATCGAGCAGCCCATCTTGGCTAAGTCGGGCGATGGTATCTGCATCGACTGGGGTTACTTCTATATTCCCGCCATCAACGGTCGTGTTCAGATGGGTGATGCTTCTCAGACTCAGAATAACTTTGCAAAAGGTCGCGTACTGGTTCAGGTTGATGGTTCTTGGCCCCGCAAGTGGCGCGCCACCAAGCCCGCTGAGATGCCTGTTTTGGCTTATACCCATGACTTCGGAAGCGTTGAGACTGCCAGCAGTTTTATGATGATGGGTTACGACGAAATCGAGGACATCGAGTACTTCTACAACCGCTACAAGGGCTACTGGGCTCATGGTGGTAGTGTGACCATCTTTGATGCTTTCAAGAATATGCAGAACGGCTACGCTAACATCATGCAGCGCTGTCGTGCTTTCGATAAGATGATTTATGATGATGGCTTCAAGTCAGGTGGCAAGGAGTATGCCGAGATTCTCTCTGGCTCTTACCGTCATGTAATGGCTGCTCATAAGCTCTTCCAGGATAAGGATGGCAACCTGCTGTGGTTCTCTAAGGAGAATAACTCCAACGGTTGCGTCAACACCGTTGACCTTACCTATCCCGAGGCTCCGCTGGTTCTCTGCTACAATCCCAACTTGCAGAAGGCCATGATGACTTCTATCTTCGACTATAGCAAGAGTGGTCGCTGGACCAAGCCCTTCGCTGCTCACGACCTGGGTCAGTATCCTTTGGCTAACAAGCAGGTATATGGTGGTGACATGCCTCTCGAGGAGTCTGGTAACATGCTTACCTTGGCAGCTGAGATTTGTAAACTGGATGGCAATACTGCTTACGTAGATCCTTATTGGGATATGATGACCATTTGGGTGGATTATCTGGTTGAGAACGGTTTACATCCTGCCAACCAGCTTTGTACCGATGACTTTGCTGGTCACTGGGCAGGTAACTGCAACTTGGCTATCAAGGCTATCATGGGTATTGCCGGCTATGCCGAAATGGCTAAGATGAAGGGTCAGGAGGATGTATATCAGAAGTACAATGCCAAGGCTAAGGAGATGGCTGCCGCCTGGGAAAAGGAAACCAAGGTGGGCGATCACTACGAGCTGGCATACGGTGCTGGCAAGGATACTTGGAGCCAGAAATATAATATGGTATGGGACAAGCTGTGGAACACAGGCATTATCCCCAACGATGCCATGCAGACAGAAATCAAGTACTACCTGACCAAGCAGAACAAGTACGGTCTGCCTCTGGACTGCCGTAAGGACTACACCAAGACCGACTGGATTATGTGGACCGCTGCCATGGCTCCCGACGCAGATACGTTCAAGAAGTTTGTCAGCCCCATCTACAAGTACATCAACGAGACTCCCAGCCGTGTGCCCATCTCTGACTGGAGCGATACCAAGACCGGCAGCATGACTGGTTTCAAGGCTCGCTCAGTTATCGGTGGCTACTGGTTCCGCGTGCTGATGGATAAGGTTAACCCCGCTCCCGCAGCACCTGTAAAAGCTAAAAAGGGTAAGAAATAAACTTGCCTTTCCCAAAGAGATTTCTTTCCCGTAAGAAGGGGAGGAAATCTCTTCTTTCTTTATTGAGAACTAATTATGCCTAAGAAACTTTATTTACTATTACCAGTCTTTCTTGCTATCACCTCGGTGAGAGCTGCCGATTTGGTGACGGAATACATTCTGGACACCGTGGACAGCGGTGAGGGCTCCTGGCCCTGTCTTTTCTATGAGCTGAACTACAATACCGACCTTCCCCGTGCTGAAAGAGCCAAATGGTATGCCCTCGACGAGGACGAGAGCTATTGGCGCGAAGGCTTCGGTCCGTTCAGCATCGACAAGAATAAGTTCCTTGTTACACAATGGCAGAGTACCGTTCACCCCATTCTTATCCGTCGTCACTTCACCTTAACGGCCGAGGATCTGGTAAAGATACAGATCGGTACGGTCACCTTCACATACAGCTACGATGAGAATCCGAAGGTCTGGCTGAACGGAAAGCAACTGACTTCCGCCACGGGATGGAACGATGATAACTATGCCGCCGTCAACTTCTCCGCAGCCCGCAAGAATTACCTTGTGGAGGGCGACAATGTGCTTTGCGTGTCCCTATTGCAGGGAGACGGGGGCGGTCATATCGACTATGGTCTGAGCGTAAAGTACGATCCCTCGAAGTTCGATTCTCAGCTTGACGGCATCCTGTCCCCGGATGCCGCGTCCGATGAGGATGTTGAGGCTTACAGCCTCACCGGGCAGCGGGTATCCCGTCCTGAAGACTGTCGGGGTGTCATTATTATAAAAGGGAAAAAGATTATTCAAAACCATTAACTGTTTATTAACTGATGAAACATCTGCATACATTATTTGCTGTTCTGCTTCTGGCTCCTATTGCGGCTGTCAGGGCAGACAATACCGTTACGGTTGTGGAAACCCCTAACCGCGAGGCAACCAGCGTCAACTATACCAACTTCCGTGCACCCCTGCAACAGGCTCCGTTGCTGAAACTACCCGTGGGAAAGGTGCAGCCAAAGGGCTGGCTCCGGAAATATCTGGAGCTGCAGCGCGACGGACTCAATGGACAACTGGGTACTGTTAGTGCCTGGCTCGATAAGAATAATAACCAGTGGCTCTCTAACCAAGGCGATCATGGATGGGAGGAAGTTCCCTATTGGATAAGGGGATACTGCAGTCTGGCATATATCCTGGATGATGAGGCTATGAAGGCCGAGACGAAAACATGGATACAGGCTGTGCTGAACAATCAGGCTTCCAACGGACGTCTTGGTCCTGACGGCTATGATGGCAACAGTCCGGATATCTGGGCTAAGATGCCAATGCTGTGGGCGCTGCAGACCTATTACGAGGCTACCGGCTCCCAGCGTGTGCTGACAGCCATGAATCGCTACTTCAAGTGGGAAATGTCCATCCCCGATAATAAGTTCCTGAAAGGCCTCTGGCAGGAAAAGCGCGGAGGTGACAACCTGTGGAGCGTGCTTTGGCTTTACAATAGGAATGGCGATCAGACCATCCTTCCGCTCATCGATAAGCTGCACAACGCTACCTCTGACTGGACCATGAAGGGCGACCTTCCCAACTATCACGGTGTGAATGTGGCACAGGGCTTCCGCGAGCCCGCTACCTATTATATATATACCGGCGACACGGAGATGCTGCAGGCCACCTATAATGCGCATAACGAGATGCGCCGCCGTTATGGACAGATGCCAGGCGGTATGTATGCTGCCGACGAGAATGCCCGTGCCGGTTACTACGACCCTCGAAATGGTGCCGAGACCTGTGCCTTGGTGGAGCAGATGGCAAGCGATGAGATTCTTATGGGTATCACAGGCGATGTCTTCTGGGCAGACCACTGCGAGAATGTTGCCTTCAATTCATTCCCAGCAGCCCTCACCCCCGATATGCGGGCATTGCGTTACATCACTTCTGCTAATATGGCTATTAGCGATGAGAAGAATCATGCACCCAGCATCGATAACAGCTTGCGCGGAATGCTCTCTATGAGTCCTTTCAGTTCGCGTTGCTGCCAGCATAACCACGGTATGGGATGGCCCTATTTTACTGAGCATCTGGTAATGGCAACAGCCGACAATGGTCTTGCTACCATGCTCTATGCTGCCAACGAGACAACGGCAATGGTGGCTGATGGTGTTTCGCTGAGGATGGAGGAGGTTACGCACTATCCCTTCGACGAAACTATTACGCTGATTCTTCACCCCGAGCGTGATGTGGAATTCCCGCTCTACCTGCGTATTCCTGCCTGGGCTAAGGGTTCAGAAGTAAGCATCAATAACGAGATGCAACAGGTGGAGGGAGATGCTGCAGGCCGTTATGTCCGTATCTCTCGTCAGTGGAAGGAGGGAGACACTGTTTCGCTGCGTCTGCCTATGACCTTGCGTTCTACGGTATGGCAGCAGAACAAGTCCAGTGTCAGCGTTGACTATGGCCCATTGACCCTCTCCCTGAAAATTGATGAGGAGTTCGAGGCACATGACAGCCGTGATCCGGAATTTGTTCAGGACGACTCTCATTGGCAGGAAGGCGTGGACGCCTCCCTCTGGCCCTGTTATGTGCTGCGTGCCAAGAGCGACTGGAACTTTGGTTTGGTGGTAGATGAACAGAACCTGCCTGTAAGCTTCAAGGTTATACGCAAGGCCTATCCCGAGAACGAACAGCCCTTCACCCTCGATAACGTACCTATCGAGTTTACGGCAGTGGGACGTCAGATACCTTCTTGGGGCTTTGATGCTACGGGTATGACCGACCTTCTTCCTACCAAGTTTGCGCCTCGTGCTGCCGAGACCACACCCATTACCCTTGTTCCTATGGGTGCTGCCCGACTACGTATCTCGGCCTTCCCAAGAGAGAAAGAATAGAACTGGCATATTTCTTGCTGAGGAAATCTCCCCCATACTTTAGGAAAACTTTCCCTAAGGTATGGGGGATTTCATTTCTGTACCTAACGTAAAGGCCTTACCTTTGCCATTGAAATCAAGAAACAAAATGTTGAACCATTTAAAGTTTAAGGTTATGAAGAAGATAATGAACAAAGCGATGGCAGCCATGATGATGATGGCAATCGCATTCGCAATGCCTGCAAAGGCTGATAATAGAAATCACGTAGTAAACAGCGGCAGAAGAAATCATGTTGTTGTAGTAGATAACCACAGGAAGGATGCTCATTTCGACAAGAAGGACCACAAACCGGGCCATGTTGACAAGAAGCATGCTTACCGTCCAGACATGAAGACCTGCAGCATCAGGGTAGGTCATCGTGACAATCCCAAGAAAATTGAAGCTAAAGCTCGTCGCATCAGCGGTGTAAAGGATGCACATTGGAATGCACGCACTCGCGAAGTGATAGTTAGCTACGATGCCAATAAAACGTCTGCACGCTACATCAAGCGTATAGTTGCATAGTTTGTGTTGTTAATAGTTGAGGAGCCTCTCCAGATTCTGGGGAGGTTTTTTCTGTATGTGCAAATAAGTATTAAATCATTCTCTCGGATTGTTAATAAGTGTCTTTATTTATTCCTCTGTAATTAGAAAATAGTATATTTGGAGTGAAAAAACGCACTTAAGGTTAGTTTTTTCTGTAATCATGACCCGAAATACGGCGCAAACACTTAATAAATTTACTAGATATGATGAACATGTTCGATGGCATTAAGATTAGACAGGATTTCGATACCCTGTTTGTTAATCCAGAAAAGAAGAAGGAGGAAGTGAGATGAAAAAGATTGTCTTACTCCTTCTTATATATATAAGTGCCAGCCTTAATCTTTCGGCACGCGACCTGACGTTCCGTGGTGAGTCTCTGGCAACGGCTCTCGCAACCTTGCGCGACATGAATACGGAGTACACCGTCAATTTCATTGTGAACGACCTCGACCATCTGCCTGTATATGCCAGCCTCAACGGACTCTCCATGACGGCTGCCGTCAAACGTCTCTGCCAGGGACAGCCTGTGAAGGTAAAGATAAAAGGTAAGCAGATATTCGTCCAGTACGATAGGGACTATAAACCGCGTACCATAAAGTTGCATGGAAGTGTCTTCGATGCCCGTACACGTGAGTTTCTGGTTGGAGCCAAAGTGGAACTGTTGGGAAGAGACAGCGTGCTCTTAGACTCTGTCAGTGCCAGACAGTACCGGTATAATTATGTTAATGGAAGGGAGAATGGTTATTATGCTGGATTCTTTAGTTTCGAGGTGCCAGCCCTCCCGCGGGATTATATTTTCCGCGTCTCGTATGATGGCTATCGGACTATCTACCTTAATTATACAATGAACAGTGTTGGCCGCAGGGAGACATCGCGGATTGTGTCGCCGTTCTACTTGCATAAGGAGAAGACTATGTTGCAAGAGGTTACTGTCACAGCATCGCGTGTCCGCTTCTATTACAAGGGCGATACCATTGTCTATAATGCCGATGAGTTCAAACTTGCGGACGGTTCCATGTTGGATGCCTTGCTAAAGCAGGTGCCAGGTATGGAGCTCAGGGAAGATGGTCGCATCTATCACAATGGCCAGTTTGTGGATGACCTTCTGCTCGATGGTAAGGATCTCTTCATGGGTGACAGAAAGTTGATGCTCGAGAACCTGCCGGCTTATACGGTAAAGAGCATTGCGGTTTACGACAAGCAGTCCAAAGAGAACGAGTGGCTGGGCCGTAAGGACGAAAGTACGCAGCATCATGTCATAGACGTGCGCCTGAAAAAGGAGTACAAGGCGACCTGGATAGCGAACGTGGAGGCAGGAACTGGTATCCGTCAGGACGAGATGCCCTATTTGGCACGTCTCTTTGCCTTTCGCAAAACCGAGCAATCGAGTTTGTGTGTTTTTGGTAAGGCAAACAATCTGAGCGATGATGGCTTCGACTTGCGAAGTGAGGGTGGTTGGGAGCCTGGTTCGGGAAATCTCCTGCGAAGCAACGAGATAGGCATCGTAAAAGTCGAAACAGAAAACAAAGAAAAAACGAGGGAATACTATGGCTCCATTTATGTGTCGCATTCTACAACACGGCAAGATCAACGCACAACGTCGCAGACCTTCCTGCCCAATGGCGATACCTATGACTATAGCTTTAGTCGCGCAAAAGACAATGAATGGATGGCAAACATGTAAAACATGTACACCTATAGCGGCAAGCAGGTGAGGCTACAGGGCACCCTAAGTATGTACTACAGCCATTTCAATAATACATCGGGCAGTACGTCGGGCTTATTTTCTGCGCCTGTTGCGGATGTTAGCCGTCAGTTGCTCGACAACCTTTTCTCCCCGACGTCTCCTCGTCCCAGCTTGCGTGATACACTTATCAACCGACAGCTTCGCGAGCACCTTGGCATAGGGCACGACTTCGAGACATCGGCAGGGGTCTATAGCACCCTGAAGGTAAAGGGTACCAACGATGTGGTTAACTTCGGTTTGGATGGTGAATACCGCGAGAATGCCCGACGACAGTTCTCCAGACAGAGCTCTAATTACGCCGATTCTCAACAGTCTCCTCTCTTCCGTCACCAATTCATCAACACGCCCCCTCGCAGCAAGTTCGAAATATCCCCCTTTATGTCTTATACATTCTCACTGGGGGAGGGATACCGCAGACTTATCGTTGGCTATCGATTTAGATATCGCAACTTGCGCGAGCAGGAGAGTGTCTATCGTCTCGACCAGTTGGCAGGTGCCGACTCTTCCTTTGCTCGTCCCATCGACTTGCTACCCAGTGTGAGCGAATATCAGCAGGTCTTCGACTGCACAAACAGCAGCCTGAGCCATTATATCGAGAATAAACATTGTCCGTGGATAGAACTTAAACACACCCTTCAGCAAGGGGAGTGGGGAATGCTGTGTCTTGATGTCGATTTCTCGGGGACTCTTAACCATCAGCGCAATGATTACGAACGTGGCGCCATCGATACTGTTCTTCATCGCTTCACTCCTACCTTTGAATTCTCTGTTAAACCATGGATTAGGACAAAAGACGGACATCATGCTGGGCTCGAAGTAAAATTCAACAACGAAGCGCCCGACCTCATGAACGAGGCGGCCATCGTTGACGACACGGATCCTATGAACATCCATATCGGCAACCCAGACCTACGCTACGCTTTCCGTATGAGAACAAATCTCGATGGCAACCTGTATTCGTTGAATAAAAACATGCACAACCGTATCGACCTCAACTATGGCTTTGTCCATAATGCCATAGGAATGGGGCAGACATACAACCGCCAGACAGGTATTCGCACCTATCGGCCTGTGAATGTCAATGGCAACTGGGATGCTTATGCAAGGCATACCATTAACTATAGCTTTGGCGATGGCAGGAAACACAGCGCCAGCATGGTCACGCAGTTCAGTTATCGCAATAGTGTGGACTTGATGAGCGAAGAGCAAGGAACAGGGAACAGTGGGCAAGAGGTTGCCACTGATAAGAGTATCGTCCGTAACCTGACGCTCTCCTTTGCTCCCAAGCTCAGCCTTTCGCTGGGTAAGCACTTCCTGAACTTCTCTTCCAATATCTCTTGGGACCGTTACACCAGCGACCGCGCTACTCTCTCTTCCTTTGGAGAGGAAGGCCTCTCTGCCTGGCAGTATCGCGTTGGAGCGGATGCCACGATTCATCTGCCCTGGAAGTTCGACCTCACCACGGCTCTCACCCTTTATGGCCGTACAGGTTATGCCGATCCGGAACTTAACACCAAGGATGTTGTCTGGAATGCCCGTCTTGCACGCCCCTTCCTCAAGGGTAAGTGGCTGGTGGTGGTTGATGGGTTCGACATCTTAGGCCAGCTTTCTAACGTTACACGCACCATCAACGCTCAGGGGCGTACAGAGACATACACCAACGTGCTGCCTCGCTATGCCCTCCTTCACGTCGTTTATCGATTCGACAAGAAACCTAAAAGCAAATAGTTATGAAACAACTAATCATTGTGCTGTTTGCTGCCCTATGTTTGGCAGCCAACGCAGGGGACAAGGTCATTGAACGTCCTGCATTCAAATCTTCAACATCTGTTCAAATCTTTCCCATGAGAGTTGAACTGACGAAAAACGCTACCATCGTGCACTTCCGCATGGAATGTGCCAGTTGGAGAAGTTGGAGGATGGTTGGTGCCCGGTTGCAAGCTGACGGGAAGATATTTGCCTGTCAGAAGGGGCGTATCATTACTCGGGAAGGCGGGAAAATTCTTGCCGACGAGACGTTCGAATTTGAGAAAGAATATGAGAAGGATGCCCGAAAGGATTCCGTTATTCTCTACTTCGACCCACTACCCAAAGGAACAAAAACCTTCGATTATATAGAGGACGATGATTATGATATGTGGAAATTCTGTGGCATTAGGACTGATAACAAACTTTATCCAGAGCTACTGCCTGCCTATCAACCAAGAAAGGACGACGGGAAGCCACTCGAACCGCTGACCCTGAAGTATGGAACGGCTACAGCCACCTTTACCCTACTTGGGGATACCACTAATAATTTTGGTTGGTTCGGGGACTATAGTCGCGACCCTGTAACAAGCGAATACAATGTGAAGGGCATTGACGATGGACCTGTTTGCCGATATTCCCAACCTGCTTATACAGCCATAATACCTCATTTCACTGGTCCCTGGTTGGACTATGTGGGGGGTGGTGACCAGTATAACATGATATTGATTCCAGGCGAGACACTGACGGTCGATTTCGATCAAGCTACCTGCAATGCATGGATGTTTGATTTCGCAGCAGGCAAACCTTCTCATCACGGCTACCGTTTGGGCGGAACGATAGGGGACCTCAACGAAGTCATGTTGGATAATAAGAAGCATTATTTCCTCAATATGATGTCGGAAATACCATCCTACGACGAGGTGAAGGACTTCCCCGAGTGGCGAGAGAAGTTGTGGCAGAACCTTGATACCTTGCGTCGGGGAGTGGCGGAGCGAAAAGACTATACTCGCAGGCAGAAGGATTTCTTCTCACTGCTGATAGACAGAGCCTATGTGCGTTGCAACGTCCTTTGTCTGGGCTTCCTCGCTTGGAAGTATAATCTTTCCAATCCAGATAGTGTTTTGGCTAACATAAAGAAGACCTACACGCTGGTTGACCCTCATGCCCGGGAGTTGCAGTTCTTCCGCGACGGACGGAGCTATTACTTCCCTCTTCATGATGAAGTGCTGCCTTATTTCGAGGCCAATGGACTCACAGAAAGTGAACCGTACAAGATGACGAAGGCCATGGCAGAGGCAAAGAAGATAGGCGATGTCATGAAACAGGGAAAGGTTCTGCCTGAGAGTGAGATAGCGAAGGCTCATCCTTATTTCCAACGTGTGCTACGCGAGTTCAACGACAGTAACCGTGTCCAGTTGGAGCGCATAGAGCGAGAGGCAAAAGACCGCATGAAGCCAACGCCCGATGTATCTGGCGATAAGCTGCTGCAGACCATCGTGGACGAGCATCCTGGAAAGGTTGTGTTCTTCGACCTTTGGGCTACTTGGTGCGGACCTTGCAGAAGGGGTATCGAGGCTATGGAGCCATTGAAGGAGAATCTGAAAGGCAAGGATGTTGTCTTTGTTTATCTGACTGATGAGTCCAGCTTCATGAATGAATGGACAGAGAGCGTGCTCAAGATTCCTGGCATTCACTATCGCATGACCTCAAAGAAATGGGCGGAGATTCCCATCCCCGGCGGCATCCCCCAGTACTACCTCTATGACCGCCAGGGCAAGAAAGTATGGGAGAAAACGGGCTTCAACAACGAAGTTCTAAGGGACATCGAAGCACAAATAAACAAGGCGTTGGAATAAGGATATAGATGATAGATAATAGATAATAGATGGTTTCAAGTTTGCCACTTTGTTCTCGCTATTCGCTCGCGACCCCTTCGGCGTTCAAGTTGCAAGTTTCGCTAACCGTTATCAAATTGAGAATTGAGAATTGAAAGTTGAAAATTATTATTTCCTTGCTCTTCCGATATTGAACCTTGAACTCTTGAACTGGCCGTAAGGCCGTTGAACCTTGAACTCTTTGTGGTCTGCAAACCACAAAAAGCCCCCTGTACTAAATATTTTAAGGGATTTTGGCTAATTTTCTTGAAATACCCCCAAAAAGTTGAGCCGGCTCAAACGATCGATTGAGCCGGCTCAACTGATCGATCGAGCCGGCTCAACCGAAAAAAAGAGGCAAGAGGCAAAGTTGATTCAAATTCAAAAATCAAAATTAATAAATTCAAAATTGAAGCTGCTTCACATGGATTCCTAATCGGAATTTATTGCAATTTTACAGTAAATTTCGGATAAACCCTTGCCTGTAATCGGAATTTATTGTAATTTTGCAGAAAATTTCGGATAAAATGGCGCAATACATTCAGAGGGAAACCTATCTTCAGCAATTAATAAGTCGAAAGGACAATGGCGAGGTGAAGATTATAACAGGACCTAGACGATGTGGAAAGTCGTGGCTGTTGAATAGAATCTATAAGGACTACCTGCTCCAGTCAGGTATCCCTGAGGATAATATCATCATTGTATCCTTTGATATGGATGATGAGGAGAATGGTGACCTAACTGATCGTCAGGCACTAAAGTCATATCTCTATAGTCGAATTATCTCCGATTGTACACCTTATTATATTATACTTGATGAAGTACAGGAGGTGGAAGGTTTTGAGAAGTTGGTGAACGGTTTGAATGCCAAAGACAATATCGACGTTTATATAACGGGTAGCAATTCGCACTTTCTTTCCTCTGACATAAATACCATATTTCGCGGAAGAGGTGATGAAGTTAGGGTTTATCCTCTTTCTTTTAAGGAGTTCTGTACTGGTCGCACGGAGCCTGTAGGTGAACTGTGGAAAGAGTATTACACTTACGGTGGTATGCCAGGTTTGCTTAAGCAACAAACTCCCGAACAGAAGGTGGCATATTTGCAACGGCTATGGAATAAAACATACCTTGACGATGTTGTAGAGCGTCATCATATAAAGAATCGTGATGCTTTGTCTTCCCTCGCAGATGCACTATGCTCTTCTATTGGTTCTCTTACTAATCCTAATCGTATAAGCAATGTGCTTGGGAGCAAACAGAACCTTAAGATTAATTCAGAAACGATTTCTAACTACATAGGCTACCTGGAGGAAGCATTTCTGTTCGAGGGTGCCAAGCGCTATAATATCAAAGGTAATAAGTACTTTGAGAGCATTAAGAAATATTATTCGGTGGATGTCGGGTTGAGGAATGCCAAGATTAATTTCCGTCAGCAGGAAATAACTCACATTATGGAGAATGTCATCTATAACGAGTTACGCATGCGGGGATATACAGTAGATGTTGGTTTGGTAGAGAGTCGCGAGAATCGCAATGGCAATATGGAGTATATCCAGTACGAGATAGATTTTGTAGCAAGCAACGGAATGGAAAAATACTATATTCAGTCTGCTTTTGCCATTGATGACGAGGAGAAACGTCAGCAAGAACTGAAATCGCTGCTAAAGATTGATGACAGCTTCCGCAAGATTGTAGTCGTTGGACAAGATATTGCTGAATACACCGACCAAAAAGGAATTCGCTTCATGGGTCTTTTCCAATTCCTGCTGTCAGGGATCTGATAATCCCCTGCAAACTTAAATGGATTCATAATCAGAGACTTATATTATGCGACTTTTTTCAATGCGAAGATTCTCGCATGCAAAGATATTGACATTTGTTCAATTATACAAACCCATGTAACTTCTTTATTGCAGCGTTACCTATTCATCCACAATTTGAAGACGGGATCCTCCAGAAAAATACCATACTTGGTAACATCAATAAAAAAATGGTACACAAACTTGTGGACCACAAAGTTGTGTACCATTATGATAATTTAACAGATAAATGTCTTATTTGGATGTAAGCAGGTATCTGATTGTTTTCCCTAAACCGCCCGGGGCAAAGGAATTCCCTTGCTCCATTTCATTTCCGGAACCTAAATTAAATGATAATTGTTGGCAATGACGATAACATCGTCTTTGGAGTGTGCTCCTAGCTTGTCGTATATATTATGTTTGTGCTTCTTCGCTGTATTAACGGACATGCCCAACTCCTCTGCCATCTGCTCTGTATTCATTCTCCTTACAAGGCATTTTAGGACAGATTTCTCTTTGCGGGTAAGGTGGAATCTCTCCTTACACTCCTCATATTGCTTCGCCTTAAAATTGTACTTCCAAATTTCGCCTGATGCTGTCTCTATATAGCTTTGTATTTCCTTGCTGACAGATGTGCTAATAGTAAACAGACCTAAACTAATCGTTCCGTCTGGGGCTACCAAGATTGGGCGGAATTTCTGATGAACAAAAATCTCTTTCCCATTCACTGTTATTGGGAAGTCCGTTGTGCAAACATGTGTCATATAATCTTTAGGTGAGAAATTCCGGGCACATTCCAACCCTTTTCTCTTAAGTTGCAAAAGCAATTCTGCCATTTCATCTGAAACGTATGACCAGTATGGGTTCACGCATTTCCTCTGGCATACTTCTGCATTTACTTCGTCAAGGTATAATAAGGTGTCGGAGCGAAAGGGGACCTCTCCAGTTGCAAAATCTACAACCAAACAGCTGACGTTCATCAGTTTCGACATTGTTTTCACGCCTAGCAGAATAGATTCCTTGATAGATTCGGGCATTGTGTAGTTTTTGCTCGCTGTATCAATTGTTTCAGAAATAACATTTTTTGTCATACGTGTGCAATTTCGTTTACGTCACAAAATTATAAATATTTTTGAAATAATTCACCTTTCGATATTATAAAAATGTGTTAATTTATTCTCTAAAACCTAAATTGTACTACTAAAGGAGTATATTTGGCTTGCCACTTTTGGGGTATTTTTGAAAAATAATATATAATTTAGCTAAAATTGTTTGGTAGGAATTATAAGATTTTTCTAAATTCGGGTTGCCATAAACAAAAAAGCAGTGCATATCTACATCAAAAAACATAGGACTTAATAAGATAACATAAAAGTAACGTTACGCAATCCTGACCAGACAGGTTAATAAAGGAGCGAAACCCGAAAAGCTTATAGAGTAGGGAACTTTAATTTAAACAAACAACATGAAAAGTAAAAAGATTGCGCTTTTTAGTTGCGCAGCCCTTGTGGCGGCAGGCATTGGCCTGAACATTCAGAATGCCTTGGCAGACTATGGCATTGGTGAGAACTCACTTTCTTTGGTAGCAGGACCAGGATCAAACTCAGGTTCAAACTCTAATTCCAATAGTAGTTCAGACGATTGGGAAGATGATATGGAATCGAATCTTGGCGCATTGAGCAATAGTTGCTCCAATTCTTCTGGTTGGTTGGATATCATTTTGGACCCATGCTATGCTCTTTGCGCAACCCTGAAATCAGAACAGTGTAAAGATTCTGAGACGCACATAGATGCGGGGGAGAATCATGGTGGCACTGTTACTATTCCTGTTGATGGTGTTCCTGTAGAAATAGGCATACAGGATGGGAACCATTTTAACTATTCTAACACAAATTATAATGGAAAAAGTAAAAATGTATGCGAGCATGGATTTACTACATGCTATTGTGACAGGAGAGAGCAAACAGATTGCGATGGTAAAAAAATACCCTGCCCATAATAATTGACATACTCAAAATGGAAGGATGTGTCAAATTTCTATAAATGATACATCCTTCTTTAAAATCTATTATCGAATTAGATTCCAAATATTAATATTAAGATGGAAAGTATGAATAAGATATTTTTTCTTATTTTGGTGATTGTAATTACTTCATGTGGAAGCAATGACCATTATGACATAGGTCCTCACGAAACGAGGCTTCTGGTAGTCAATCCTTCTGTGCAGAAAATAATGGATGATATGGAGTATGATATCGTTCGTGTGGTGCCCCTTGATTTGCCTGAAAACATTTCCACGATAATTCCGAAAGATATCCAAATAGTAAATAATCGCATCTATATTTTAGATACAGAAGTTAATAAGACTGTCTTTATGTTTGATATGGATGGCGCATTTATAAGTCAGTTGGGTAGATTAGGCCATGCGCGAAACGAGTATATAGAGGCTCCGAAATCATTTAGTGTTGACGAAAAAACAGGAGTTGCCCATGTATACGAAAGATCTTCTTGTAGAGTTTTGAAGTTTGATTCGGAGGGCAACTTTATGACATTTGTGAAACTTGATGTATGTGTTCCAGGGAGTTTGGTACTAACAGAAAGTGACAACTATATATGTTGTTTTGAAGATCAAGCAAATGGGGGTGGGGCTCAATTGTCGTTACTTGATAAGGAGGGAGGTTACATTAAATCTTTTTTGGGCGCACCAAATAATTCAAAGTTGAGCCTTATAGGAAACCCTATCCACAAAGACAAAGATAAGATATCCTTTTTCCCTTTTATGGCGGACTCTGTAATAATGTTTTCTAATGATGATGTGGAATACACTATAAAGATTGATTTTTGTGGACAATTTGTTTCTGAAGAGACAAGGGCTAAAAGTATGGAAGAAGGGACATTTGACCCTCTTTATCAACATAAGGGTGTGCAGTTCATTGATCAATTTGAGCTGACGGATTCGCTTCTTCATGTGGGTTATGCATATAATTTACGTCGCTCGCAATTTGTGAAAAATCTAAGTAATAATAAAACGTACAATACAACGTTTGGCCCGTTATTCAAAGGGTATAGTCCTGTTTGCGATTTTTTCGTAGCAGAGGATAAATTATTGTACTTCATAGATGAGGAACATGTTGACCAACTGCATCTAAATGAAAAAGATGTAACGTCATCTCAAGTGGAGATTATGAGAAATTCCTCAAAACAAGCTATGTTGGATATTATGGATAAGAAATATCAATTTCCCTTAATAATGATGGTTAAGTTGAAGTGATATGAAATCTCTTTGGAAATATTTTTTTATTGTCTTTGTCGTTTGTTCTTGTTCATCTGAAAGTGAACTGGAAAGACTAGTTAAAATGATGTATGGTACTTCTATCAATATTCCTCTTGATAGTATGAAATGTTGGCATCCTGCAGGTGAGGACTTCTCAAGTGTAAAAGAGGGCAGTAAGCTAAAATTGGTTGTGTATTCAGACACCACCGACTGTTCTACATGCTATATGCGACATTTGGAATTGTGGAATGATTTTGTAACAATGGAGAAAGAGTACGATGGCATCATACAATTCCTGTTTATAATAGAGGCGAGGAATGGTGAGGGCGACTTCCTTTATACAAAACTTGGAATTTGTAATTTGAAACATAGCATATATATTGATGAGAATAAATGCCTGTCTCGTGGTAATCCACAAATTCCTTCAAATCAAGTCTGTCATACATTCCTTTTGGATGAGAACAATAAGGTTATCCTAATTGGTGATCCTCTTCGTAACGAGGAAATTGAGAAAATGTTTTTTAACTTGGTGACAGAAAGGTTGCATGACAAACAATTTGTGGACAGTCTACCTCTGGAGAAATAAAATACATTCAATAGACTAGTAAAGTGATGAAGAAACGTTTGTCGTTATTACATAGAACGATGGGAGCGGTGTTCGTGTTTTCCGCTCTACTGAAAATGGCAAGCTTTGCCTCTTTCGTGCAGGAGACGGGGGTATATATGGATGCCTATTTCTGGAATGCTTCTAAAACGGAGACGATGGTGCTGGCTGTAGGTGTTTGCGCTACGGAGTTGCTGCTCGGTGTGCTGGCATTTATGAAACGCTACATGTTGTGGGTATGTACAGGACTATTGGCGCTGCTAACTTTTTTTGTGGGGCTAACAGCTCGTAACTTATTCTTCCCCACACTGATGGGAAGCGTGGAATCGTGTGGATGTTTCGGTGAGTTAATTCATTTCTCGCCGACTGGCTCGTTCGTAAAAAGCGTGGTGCTGTGGGTGATGGCAATGCTGCTGTGGATAGTGACGATAAAGAATAATTTTCATAAAAACAAAGTAATAGAAGCTTGAAAGATGTATACGAAAAAGATAAGCGTAAAGTTCTTGCTCGTAGTATTGACAGTGTTGTTGTTGTTCAGCAATGTGGTAACGTATGTGATGCTACTGTCGAAGAATGAGGAATGGAAAAGCGCGGTGAAGAAGATAGAGTTGTTAGACAGTAATTTGAAGACGAAAAAATGAAGTTACGTGTAATATCTCTTATGTTGGTCATACTACTGGTTTATATCAGTATTCTCAGACATCATTTTCTTTATCAATGGGATGACCAATGGGTTGTGTTCAATCCATATACCAATGCAGGATTAGACTGGAAAAATCTGTGGGCAGTCCTGACGAAATTCTATCACGGCCAGTATGCCCCCTTCAATGAATTGAACTATATCCTCATTCACTCCGTATTCGGCTACTCGCCCATGGCATTCCATATTGCCAGCATTCTCTGGCATGTTGCTAATGCAGTATTGCTATTCCTGTTTCTGAATCGTCTGCTGAAGATGATTCCAAACAATCCGTTGGTTGAACAATCCCGGAACGTCGCCTGGGTATGCACCCTGTTATGGGCCGTTCACCCCGTGAACGTAGAACCTGTAGCCTGGATTAGCGCCTCCAAGATTCTGGTATATGCCTTCTACTACTTGGCGGCAATGCTCCTATACCTATATTATATAGAGCGCCCCGGCATAGGTAAGTACATTGGTCTTTTGGCTCTGTTCGTAGCTTCGTTTTTCGGCAAGGAGCAGGCTGTGGTTCTGCCCTTAGCATTCCTGCTGGTAGATTATATTATCAAAAGGGAAGAGAAAATCAGCTATCTGCTATTAGAGAAAGCCCCCTTCCTTATCCTGGCCCTGTTCTTCGGCATCGTCACCATTATTTCTCAAGGTTTCGGTGGCAATATGCCAGAGTACTCTCTGTGGCAGCGCCTGCTCTTCTGCGGATATACCCTGTATGAGTATATGGTAAAGACCCTGCTGCCCATGAACCTGATGTACCTATATCCCTTTCCCACAACACCGGAGGGGGACATGCCCTTCATGATGTATGTATATCCCCTGATGATAGCCGCAGCAGCCTATCTGGTATATGTATTCCGTAAGGAACGGATACTGGTATTCGGCATACTGTTCTTTGTGGTACATCTGTTAGTAGCCATACACTTTATCTCCATCTCCCGCTTTGCCATCGTGGCAGACCGCTACAATTATCTGGCGATGATAGGGCCGTTGTTGGTAATCGCCTACTACCTGTGCCAGTGGTCACAGAAAAATAAACTGGCAGCCCGCGCAGCAGTGGTCCTGTATTTCGCCTACCTCTGCACTTATACGGTCATCTATCAGCAGAACTGGGATAATTCGGAGCATGTGAAGCGACATTATAAAGAAATCGTTGACGCCCACCAAAGTTCATCAGATTCGTTGGGTAACAAGAAACTGTGAGATCTCATGAAAGAAAGGGAGGGGGCTAGAAGTATGGATATTGAGAAACTTACAATAGGAGGCTTGCGGATTGGAATCCCTATCAGTAAGGCAAGGCTGATTGAGATTATGTGTTTCGGCATAGTAGGCTCAACGGCTATGGTAATTCATTATGCTATTTACTATCTCCTATTGTCGATGTTTCCTGTTAGTTTGGCTTTTAGCACAGGTTACTTTGTCAGTTTTCTCTACAACTTCACTATGACTTCACACTTTACTTTTCGAATGAAGCCTTCTGTGAGTAGGTTCCTTCGTTTTGCAGCCAGTCACGGAACAAATTACATGCTACAGATTTTTCTTCTGAATTTCTTTATTCATGTGGTGAATCTAAATGAAAAGATAGCTCCTGTGCCAGTATATGCGATATCGGTACCAGTAAACTATATGCTGGTCAGGCTTGCTATGAAACGTAGATTATGATTGAGATGTATAACGATAGAACTATAATTGTATTCAACAGGAGAATTCCACTTGATGCAGAGATAATAATTCTCCTTGTAGCACTAGTTGTATACCTTACATGTGCAGTATTTAGTACTGGATATCTGCACCCTGATGAACATTTCCAGATATTGGAATTCGCGAAATGGAAGTTAGGGGAGGGTACCCCACAGGCTATGGCATGGGAACATGTGGCAAAGATAAGGCCGACCTTACAGCCTGTGTTGGCGATGATGATTATTCGTTCCTGTATGTGGCTGGGTATGCAGAATCCCTTCCATCAGGCTATGGTAATAAGGATGCTGACAGGACTGGTTATGCTTTTCTCTATGAGTATGTTCATCAAGGCTGCCAAATGTAGGGTGACTCCCCAGCATCAGAATGCTCTGATGGTTGCCACTCTATTCTTTTGGGTGATGCCAATGATAGGTGTTCATTTCTCTTCAGAGATTCTGAGTACGGCATGTCTGCTATTTCTTCTGTCGGGACTGCTGAGACCGGAGCAGCCGTCCATTCGTGATGCCCTGTGGATGGGCTTCGTGGCGGCATTAGGGTTCGAGTTCCGCTATCAGGTAGCTTTTGCCTATGTCGGTATCTTGGCATGGATTCTGGCAGTAGGTCGTTACAGATGGCAGATATGGTGTGCGGCAGCCTTCGCTTTCCTGACAGTAGTAGCTCTTAGTACGGCGCTGGATAGTTGGTTTTATGGTAGGTTTGTGTTTGCCCCGTACAATTACTATTACATGAATATCGTACAGCATGTGGCAGCTGCCTATGGGGTAAGTCCCTGGTATACCTACTTCCTGCAGTTGGCTATCATTCCCAGTCTGGCACTTGGAGTACCTGTTCTTCTGTCTGTCTGCATTGGAACGTTCAAACACTACAGGAATCCTGTTGTTTGGACTTTTTGGACATTCCTATTGTTTCATAGTGTCGTCAGTCACAAGGAAGCGCGTTTTATCTTTCCCTTAATGCCCCTATTACCCTTATTTTTGGTATGGACTTATGAGGTGATACTCCATGAGCTGAGCCGATTTGTTAGTTTTGTGGTGGTAGGTTTGTTGGCGCTTGTCAATGTAGGAGGCTTGGTGCATGTTGCCTTTAAACCCGCTGACAATGGTAAGGCTGTTATGATGCAGTACCTGTGTGAGAGAGCATCGGAACAAAAAAGGTATTTGAGGGTAAAGGTTTATGGCGGAAACAATCCCTTCCGTACAGGTCCTTTGATTTCACAATTCTATCTGTGGCAACCCGTGGATGTTGAAGAAGTCTGGAGAAGTGCTGATGCGGGTGAAGATTTTGATGTAATTGTGCTGCAACGGAGAGATTTAATAGATAGAAAGCGTATTCTGGCAGAAGGATACCGTGAGGTGTATCGCAGTATGTCTGATTGGCAGAATGTGTTGAATAAATTTTATCAAACTTACGATTCCGATAGAGTCTTGATAGCCTATGAGAAGAGATAGATTACATAAAAATATCCATAGGGTTAAGCGAATCCTATGCGGATTGGGTATCGTGGTATTCATGTTGTCATTTATCGGCACCTTCATTGGTGAAATCCGGTGGGTGCCAACGCCCAGCATGGAGAATACCATTATGGCGCGTAGTCTGGTGTGGATGGACAAAACTCAGTACGGTGCTCGTATGCCTCGTAGGTTCTGGGATATCCCTGTATTGAAGTACGGCTTCTATGTTATTCCCCAGCTGTACCGCCCTGATCAGAAACTGGATTGGGGCTATCATCGCCTGAAGGGAACAGGTACATTGCAGCGTGGTGATATCATAGCCTTTGACAGTCCTACGGGTGAACGTGTGATGCTCTGCAAACGTCTGATAGGTTTGCCAGGTGATACGGTAGAGCTGCGTCACGGCCAGGCGTATGTGAACGGGAAGAAACTGAAATTGCCGCCAACCGTTATGCCCACCATAGAAACGGATACCATGTATGCTGTGGGCTTCCCCAAAGACTCAGGCTGGAATACCCATAATTATGGGCCGTTGGTAGTCCCCCGTGATGACGACAATCCATACTACTTTGTCTTAGGTGATAACAGGCGCAACTCACTTGACAGTCGTGTATGGGGCTTTGTCCGCCTTAAAGATATTGCGGGGCGTGTGATAATTCCGTAGATATGTTTCATGGGACTGTCGTAAATTAGATTTTTCAAATAAATTCTTTAATTTGATAGTTTTTATTTGTGAGTAATATCAAAAAAACGTATCTTTGGAGTCGAAAATAACAACACACATATAATTATTAATATAATGAGCGTAAAAAACGCTGTAATATTCATGGCTTGTCTGGCATGGTTGCCAATGAATGCACACGCACAGCAGATAACCCTGGATAATGCCATTAAGATTGCGCAGGAGAATTCCTTGGATGCCAAGTCGGCCCACTTCTCCTTCCTTGCCAGCTATTGGACGTACCGTAGCTTCAAGGCAGAGTTGCTTCCTTCCATGAATCTGAGTGGTGGACTGATGAACTACAACCGTTCATTGGTGGAAGCCCGTAATTATGACGATGGTCGCCTATCGTATGTTAGTAACAATACACTGAGCAACAGTTTGACTTTCTCTGTAGATCAGGAGATAGTAGCTACCGGTGGTAGGGTATCTTTGATGTCCTACCTGCATAGGCTGGATCAGTTTACATACGATGAGAAGACTTTCAACACGCAACCTCTGCGCATCAGCTATTCTCAGCCTCTGCGTGCCTTCAATTCTCTGAAGTGGGAAAAGAAGACAGCCCCCCTGGAGTATGAGATTGCACAGAAGCGTTATGCATCCTCTATGCAGGATATTGCCATCAGAGTTACATCATTGTTCTTTCGTGTTTTGTCGGCACAATCTGATTATCAGCAAAGCAAGGCGACCTTAGCTGACAGAGAGACACTGTATGCTATGGCGCAGAAACGTCTGGAATTGGGTACCACCACCAAAAGCGAGGTGTTGCAGATGGAACTGTCTGTGATGAATGCTCGTGTCTCAGAAGGAAACAACCGTATCACATTGGACGATGCCTTGTATAACCTGTTCTCTTATCTGCGTGTTACGGATTATGAGAATGCAGAATTGGTGCCTCCCTATAACGTTCCTGATCTGGTGGTTAATATGGATGAGGTGTTGCAGAAAGCCATCACCAATTCCTCGCATACCAGGGAACAACGCCTGGAGATGCTGAATGCAGAACGTAGCCTGGCACAGGCCAAGGCCAACAAAGGAATTCAACTTAGCCTGAGCGGAGAGGTCGGCTTTATGCAGACTGCCAACGATTTTGCCGGAGCGTACAAGAACCTGAGGGATAACGAGGTTATTGGCCTGACGCTGAATCTCCCCATCTTTGACTGGGGTGTAAGTAAGGGTCGTGTTCGTATGGCACAGGCTCAGTTGGAAGTGGTAAGGACGCAGCAGGAGCAGACGCATCTGGACTATGTTCAGGAACTGCGCAAGAAGGTAATGCAGTTTAATGCTCAGCCTTCGCAATGCCGGAATGCCCTACGAGCACAGGAGATAGCAGAGGAACGCTATAATATTATGAGACGTAGGTATGAGGAAGGTACAGTTTCTGTAACTGACCTGAATACGGCTCTGCAGGAGATGACATCTGCCAAGGCTCAGTACATAGGTCAGCTTAATACTTTCTGGAATGACTATTATAGCCTGCAGAAATCCACGCTCTATGACTGGACGATGAATAGAGACCTAATAATAGAGTTGAAAATTGAAAATTGAGAATTTGTTTACGGTTTACAGTTTACTGTTTACTGTTGAACATTGAGCATTGAAAAAACGATAACATGGAACAGATTAGTGCTAAGAGAGTTGCTTGGCTGATGGCAGGATTATTCTTGCTTGCAGCATGCGGATCTGACAAGGACAAGAAAAATGATAATCCTGATTTGGAGATGCACCAGCAGCAGATGAGTGAGACGTATGTGGACACGATGGTGCTACACCAGACGGAATTCAATAAGCAGATTGTCTGTAACGGTAGGCTGAGAGCCAAGGCAAAGAGCGAATTGAACTTTACCAATCAGGGCATCATTGCAACGGTGTGTGTGAAGGAAGGTCAGCATGTATCCAAAGGAACACTGATAGCCACACTGGACAAACAGGATAAGGAGCGTGATTTGGAAAGGGCTGAGCATGAACTGCAGAAGGCCAAGGTGGAGCTGACAGATAAACTCATAAGTTTAGGATATAACGACGTGAGTGCCGTTCCTGCCGAGGTGATGCAGCGTGCCGAGGTGATGTCTGGCTACTACTCTGCCAAGTTTCAGTTGCAGACGGCCAAGAAGGCTTTGGCGGAATGTAACCTGTATGCTCCTTTCAGCGGAAGAATAGCGGATTTGGAGGCCAAGAAGTTCCAGAAGAATGATAAGGTCTGCACGCTGGTGGATGATAGCGGGTTCGAAGTGGAATTCAAGGTCTTGGAGGCAGAACTCTCTGGCGTACGTATAGGCCAAAAGGTAAAGGTGACACCCTTTGTGCAAGATAGCCTGCAGTATGAAGGTCGTGTGACGGAGATCAACCCATTGGTAGATGACAAGGGCTTGGTTAAGATAAAGGCACAGCTTGCTAACAGAGGAACCGCATTGCTGGATGGTATGAATGTGCGTGTGATAGTGGAGGAGAAGATGCAGCATATGTTTGTTGTTCCTAAGGATGCAGTGGTAGAGCGTGATGGCTACCACGTTATCTTCCTGTTGGAAGAGGGCAGGGCAGTGTGGACATACGTGGATGTGGCACACTCTAACATCAGCTCGTTTGCTATCACTGGCTGCCAGCGCAAGGAGACAACCATCAAGGAAGGTGATATTGTCATCACCTCCGGCAACCTGAACCTGGCTGACGGAACGGAAGTGCAAATTGAAAATTAAGAATGAAGAATAGACTTTAGGCGTTAGACTTTAGACTTTAGTCTTTAACTTGAAACGATCTATTATCTATCATCTATTATCTATTATCTATCATCTATCATCTATCATCTCTAACAACGGGAGCTGTTTTGAATCTTTAATTTTGAAATTTGAATTAGGTCTTAATGCTACACCAAATAATAAAACGTCCGATAGCCGTAACCATGTGCATCATTGCACTGGCGGTGATAGGCATATTATCGCTTCGCAAGATACCGGTGTCCTTGATGCCGGACATTGACATACCACAGATAACCGTGCAGGTGAGTATGCCAGGCTATTCTGCTCAGGAGGTGGAAAGAAATGTGGTGTCGCCGCTTAGAGGCAGGTTGATGCAGGTGGCTGGGATTACAGATATCCGCTCTGAATCGAGAATGGATGCGGGAAGCGTTAGGATGACCTTTGAACCTGGCAGCAATGTAAACCTGTTGTTTATAGAGGTTAACGAGAAGGTGGACCGTGCCATGAATCAGATGCCCAAGGAGATGGAACGTCCCAAGGTGATGAAAGCCAGTGCTATGGACATTCCCGCCTTCTTCCTTGACCTAACGCCCAAAGAACCATCCAAGTTCCCACAACTGTCTAAGTTTGCCAAGAATGTGGTGGTAAAACGCATTGAGCAACTTCCACAGACTGCTATGGTGGATGTGAGCGGAACAGTAGGTACGGAGATTGACTGTGTTCCCAAGTACGAGAAGTTGCAGGCAATGGGCATGAGCGTGTCCGACATAGAGAACGCCATTAAGCGGAACAATATCACGCTGGAGGCGTTGAGCATCGTGGATGGTATCTTTAGGTACAACATCCATTTCGATTCCCAACTGCTTACCAAGAAGGATATAGAGGATATCTACATCAATCATCAGGGACGTTTGTTCCAACTGAAGGATGTCTGTGATGTGGAGGAGCACATGGCTACCCGTAACGGACTGGTAAGGCACGATGGCAAGGAGTGCATCACCATGGCTATCATCAAGCAGAACGATGCCCGTATGGAGGAACTGCAGCAGAGCATGGATGAATTGCTGGAGGATATGCAGAAGGAATACCCTGACATACAGTTCCAGCTGACCCGTGACCAGACGCGACTGCTGAGCTATACCATACAGAACCTGAAGGGTAACCTTTACATGGGTGCCCTGATGGCCTGCTTGGTGCTGATGCTCTTTATGAAGAAGTGGCGCCTTTCGCTGTTGGTGGTGCTCTCCATACCGCTCTCTCTGATTATTACCATCCTCTGCTTCTACCTGTTGGGTATCAGCATGAATGTTATTTCTCTCTCTGGACTGATACTGGGCGTAGGTATGATGGTGGATAATGCCATCATCGTGGTGGATAATATTACACAGAATGTTAAAAGGTTAAAAGGTGAGAAAGTTAAAGAGTCAGGGGAAGTTATAGTGCGCAGTACGCGTGAGGTGTTCACGCCTATGCTGTCCTCGGTGTTGACTACTTGTTCTGTATTCCTGCCCCTTATCTTCCTGAGCGGAACGGCAGGAGCCTTGTTCTATGATCAGGCAATGGGTATCACCACAGCCCTCTTTGCCTCCCTGCTCGTAGCCACGGTGGTAATACCAGTGTATTATATGGTATTGCATAAAAAAAGAGAAAAATTAAAAGAGAAAAATGAAAAATTAGGGGGGGAGAGCAAATTGCGACTTCGTTTTCGCGTTCCGTTTGCGACTCCTATGGCATTCTTCACTCTTCACTCGTTAGCCCTCCCCCTCGGGGGAGTCGGAGAGGGGTTATATGAGGCAATCCTCAAGTGGACGCTACGTCATGCACGTCTTGTGTTGGGCTTGTTTGTCATTAGTATCCCGCTGATGGCGCTGATGATATTGCACATAGAAAAGGAACGTATGCCTAAGTTGGCACAGGAGGATACGCTGCTGTCCATCGACTGGAATAGTAATATATCAGCACAGGAAAATGACAGAAGGGTTGCTTGCATAATGGATGTTATAAAGGAAGATGTGCAGACATCGACCTGTATGGTGGGAGCACAGGAGTTTATGCTGGCGCATACCAAGGACATTACCTCCTCAGAGACTGTTATCTACTTGAAGGCTGAGAACTCTGGTAAGTTGACAGAGGTGAAGAAGCAATGCGTGGCCTATTTGCAGAAGCATTACCCGCAGGCATCAGCTGAGTTCAGCGAGCCGGGTAATCTGTATAACCTGGTGTTCTCGACGGATGAGGCTGACTTGGAGATCCACTTGCAGAATAATGAGGGGCGGCGCCCCACGACAGATGAATCGCGTGCATTCAGAGATACATTGCTCAGGCATTTCCCTCATTTGGAAATCTCTCCTGTTATGACGGAGACAAATATCCGCTATGTGGCAGATATGGAACAAATGGCCTTTTATAAGGTGGGTTATGATGCGTTGTACCAAAGATTAAAGCAACTAGTAAGCAGAGGCACTGTCTTCAGTATAAACGAGGGTGCTCAGTCTGTTCCCGTAATAGCTTCGCCACCGTCCTCTCTCAGAGGAGAAGAGAGAACTATTCTGTCAGAGACTGTGAAAAATAGCGATGGGACAGAGATTCCCATCTCTTACCTGGTACGCGAGACCAAAGGCGAGGATTACAAGCGTCTGCAGGCTGGTAACGGCGGCGAATACTATGCCCTATGCCTGAATGCCAAGGACAAGGAGGTGGAGAAGGTAATGGAATATGTGAACGATTATGTTCATCAGCCCCAGAGTAAATACAGCGCCAGCTTTTCGGGCGGCTATTTCTCAAGCCGTAAACTCATAGGCGAGCTGTCAGTGGTACTGGCAGTTGCTTTGGCTCTGCTCTACTTTATCCTGGCTGCTCAGTTCGAGAGTCTGATACAACCTCTTATCATCCTGTTGGAAATGGTGGTGGATGTGTTCTTCGTGATAGTGGGGCTATGGGTATTGGGCGAGTCCATCAACCTGATGTCCATGACGGGTATCGTGGTGATGAGCGGTATTATCATCAACGACTCTATCCTGAAGATAGATACCATTAATCATAACCCGCATCTGCAGGCGGGGACACGTCTGGGACTGATACGTGCCATTATGGAAGCTGGGCGGAGACGTCTGCGTCCTATTGTGATGACATCCCTGACGACCATCTTGGCATTGTTGCCTTTCCTGAGTCATAGCAGCATGGGCGCTGCCATCCAGTACCCGTTGTCTCTGACCTTGATAATAGGTATGACTGTGGGAACAGCGGTGAGTCTGTTCTTCATCCCACTGCTGTATTATATAGTGAAGAAGCCTTTGGCTTCAAATTCAAAATTTATAAATTCAAAATTCAAAATGTAAGGGGACGTTAACCGGTAAAAAACAATTTTCAACGGTAAACGGTAAACTAAAAATTTTCAACTTTCAACTTTCAATTCTCAATTTACTAAATGAAGCCCTCGCGTTTTACACTCCTGCTGACACTGGCCATACTGATGGTGGTGGGTTGTGCGCTTATCCCCAGGATAGACGTGGCAGATAAGCCGCGTCCCACTCAGGGAAAGACGCTGGATGTTTCGTTTTCGTGGAACGGAGCTTCGGCTAAGGTGATAGAGCAGAACGTGACATCCAGAATAGAGGGATTGGTAGCTGCTGTCCGCGGCGTAGAGAATGTGAAATCGGAATCGTACTTTGGCAGTGGACGTGTGACCATAGAGCTAAAGAAGAATGCAAACGTTTCTGCCACTAAATTCGAGATTGCCTCTTTGCTTCGTCAGGTTAGAAAACAATTACCACAGGGTGTCAGTTATCCAGAGTTGTCGGGTGGAGAGGTTGTAAACGAGAATCAGAAGAAAGAAACTACCCAGATACTTTTAAGCTACTGCGTAAACTCCAATCTGAGCGATGAACAGTTGAAGGAGTACATGGAACGGCAGGTGGAGCCTGCTCTGCGCCAGATAGATGAGGTAAAACGCGTAGAAGTTACGGGCGGAAATAGCAAGTACATTGTTATAACCTACGATCCGTTCATCCTGTCCAGCTATGGTCTTTCAGCCTATGATATTGAGTATGGCATAAGGGCATTCCTGGGCAAGAGCGATGTGGTGGGGGAAATTCAGCCTGAGGGACAGGAAGAGAAACGTACGCTCTACCTGAGCACCGAGAAGTTCGGAAAGCCGTTGGAGGAGATGCCTATTGGTACAGTGGATGGCAAGACTGTGTATCTGGGCGATTTGGCAACCTATGAATACAAAGACCGTTTGCCTGGCAGCTACTACAGAATCAATGGCTTGAATACCATATACCTGAACATTCATGTTGACGCCGAAGCTAACAAGATTGCCCTCTCGGGTAAACTGAAGAAAAAAATCGCCGAGGTTGAGAAAGGCCTCCGGCAAGGTGTTTATCTGACGCTGATACATGACGGGGCTGAGGAGCAGGAAACAGAGTTGCACAAACTGATATGGCGTTCTACGCTCTCGCTCCTAATCCTGTTGGTCTTTATATGGCTGGTAAGGCGGGACTGGCGCTATCTGCTCATCATGGTAATGACGCTTGCCGCCAATCTGGCTCTGGCTGTGATTGCCTATTATGTCTTTGACATACGTTTGCATATCTATTCGCTGGCAGGCATTACCGTATCATTGGGAATGGTCATAGACGCTGCCGTGGTGATGGTGGATCACTATAGTTATTATCACAACCGCAAGGCTTTTATGGCTATCCTGGCAGCATTACTCACGACCATTGGTTCTTTGATAGTTGTACTATGGCTCCCGGATTTCCTGCAGAAAGATTTGTATGACTTTGCCTGGATTATCATTATTAATCTTTCTGTGGCTCTTATTGTCAGTTGGCTGTTTGCTCCTGCGCTGATAGACCAACTTAAATACCATAGTCGTCAGGAGGGGAAGGTCAGGCATCTGAGGTTTGCCGGCAGGTGGAACAGGTTCTATCTGAAATATATAAGTTTTACCCAGAAGCGTAAGTGGATATACTATATCCTGATAGTACTGGCCTTTGGCATTCCCTTCCACGCATTACCAACGAAGTGGGGCGAGAGTGATAATTATTATGGTTATATGGACGACTCATCGGACAAACCATGGTATGAACGTGCCTATAATGCTACATTAGGAAGCGATTTCTTCCTGCGCAATTGCAAGGAGCCTCTCTCGAAATATCTGGGAGGAACCATGCGTCTTTTCTCCCAATCGATGTCGGGTAATACCTACAGCAGAAACGAGGAGAGAGAACTTAAACTAAATATACGTGCCCAGATGCCTTTGGGAGGTACGGCTGCCCAGTTGAATGAAAAGGTGGTGATGTTGGAGAACTTTCTGGTAAACTTCCCTGAAATAGAGCGCTTTGAGACGCGTGTAAGTAGTTGGGGCGCCAATATAACAGTTGAGTTCAAGGAGGAATATAAAAAGAGTTCCTTCCCTTACGTTTTGGAAAATAAGGTGATTGGTAAGGTTATCTCCATCGGAGGAGCAGATTGGGCTACCAGTGGTGTAAGTGAGAGAGGGTTCAGTAATTCACTGAATCTACAATATCGTTCCAACAGAATTGAGCTAGTGGGATACAACTATGACCAGCTGTACCGCATAGCGGAGGATATGTGCGACGAGATGCGCAAGAACAACCGTGTGTTGGACCTTATGATAGAAACACCTAACCATGAGAACCAGGAAGATGAACTGTATATGCGCTATGATAAGGAAAAGATTGCCTTGTACGACTTTGATCTTTCTAATGCTCATGGAACCCTCCGCGAATTGCTTTCGGGCAGGGAGATTGATCGATACAGAGATACACACTTCTCGTCGGATATGTACCTGAAGTCTGCATGGCAAGACCGGTTCGACCTATGGCGTCTGGATAATTCTTTTTTGAAGGTGGGCGATAAGGAAGCCAGAGTCTCTGACTTTATGTCTATAGAAAAGCGACAGGCCAAGAACTGCATTCCCCGTCAGAATCAGGAATACGTTTTGCATGTAGCCTTCAATATCCTGGGTAGTTACACCTATACCAGCAGGTTTATAGAGCGTACCATCAAGGAATGTAACCAGCGCCTGCCTGTGGGCTATAAATGTCAGAACGTATCGTATGGCTATTATAAGGACGATGGTACACAATACTGGCTCTTAGGCCTGATTGTTATCATTATCTTCTTTGTATGCAGTATCCTGTTTGAATCGCTGCGTCTGCCGCTGGCTATCATATCACTTATCCCGGTATCCTTTATCGGTACATTTCTTACCTATTGGCTTTCGGGCGTGGAGTTCGGCACAGGTGGCTTTGCTTCGATGGTCTTGCTGAGTGGTCTGACGGTGAATGCAGGTATCTATATTGTATGCGAATACAGGAACCAGTTGGCTGCTCACCCGGCAGTATCGCCCATAAGAACATACGTCAGAGCTTACAGTCACAAAATAATAGCGGTATTCCTGACCATTCTCTCAACCGTTTTGGGCTTGGTTCCTTTCTTCATAGACGGAGCTAAGGAGTCTTTCTGGTTCTCCTTCGCTGTAGGTTCTACGGGCGGTCTGCTCTTCTCAATAGTTGCTCTGGTGGTTGTAATGCCAATATTCCTAAGACTATCAACTCGTTACAACAAGTGATACTTCTCTATTACCACGAGGGCTTCGTGCATTGACTTTACCCCTAACTTCTTGAAGATGCGTGTTCTATAAGTCTTGATGGTGCTTACGCTTGTTCCCAGTTCATTGGCAATTTCTTTGCTTGTCATGCCCTTCATGATGCGCGTCAGCACGATCCTTTCCGTTTTGCTGAGGTCTATTCTCGTATTTTCCTCTACGTATTTGCCATTAATGAAATCATAGCGCAGTTTCTTCCCTGACTCTGTTATGATGTGGCTCTCCAACTTGTTTCGGGTTGAAGGACTCATAAGGCACAGTCCAAGTTTGATTGTGCCATCAGAGTATGAAAGTAGAGACGAGAACTTTTGGTTGATAAAGAGCTCGTGTCCATTAACAATGATGGGGAAGTCTGTAGTGCTGTAATGGCTTTGTGGCTTATTAAAGAACCTACAGAAGTGCAGGTAGTTTCTCCTGACTTCAGCAAGACTTTCGATGTATTCGTCTGGCAGAAGAGCCCAATATGGGTTGTCACAGTCCCTCTGCTTATCGGAGGGACCTGCCTCATCCACATATAATAAGGTATTGGACTTATATACAATCTTGTGTTCCTCCAAATCTATCACCACGCAACTGGAATTAGTCAATCCTGCAAAGGTATTAACAGCTTCTATGGCTGCATTTATAACAGATTCGCTGAAAGGCTCCGCTTTGCCGGTGGAGTTGTTTGTAAGCAATGCTTCAATGTCGTGTGCCATTTCTTGAAAGGAGTTTAAGTTGTTGTTTTCACGAAGCAAAGTTATTAAATTATCATTAAAAAAAGCCCTAAAACCTAAAATATTTCTTAAATTTTGCCAAAATTATACCAAAGTACTACAAATATTGTAATACCAAAGTATATTCTTAATATGTTTTATAACACAATTGTACCAAAGTACTACAAAATTTATTTGTAACTAATTTAAAAACCTTCTACCTTAGCAGCGCAAAATTTAGACTAACACACAGAAAACGCATACAAACAAATGGAACAGATTGCCAAGATCAGTTGGGGTGAAAGGCTAAACCATGTTTTAGCTAATCATAAAGACCTTTCATATATAGTAGGAATACTCGTTTTAACGGTCATTTCTTTCTGGCCCACGTTCTTTAATGATTTCCAAATGCGGTGGGATGATCAATGGCAGGTGATAAATGATTATACGACTGGCGGATTCTCAAAAGAGAATGTGAGGAATATTTTGCTTTCTGTTTACCAAGGTCAATATTCCCCTCTCGATCAGTTCCTGTATACACTATTATATAAATTTTCTGGATATAATCCTTTTGTATTTCATTCAGCATCACTTCTTTTTCACTTAGCTAATGTCGTTCTTGTATATTGGATTCTTGCAAAAATATTGGAGAGATATTCCAAGATGACATCAAACAGATGTCAAATGATCACATTGTTTGCCACATTGTTATTTGCTGTTCATCCTCTCCAAGTGGAAACTGTTGCATGGGTGAGCGCTTCCAAAATTCTACTTTGTACATTCTTTTATCTTTTTGCGACTTTCTTTTTTCTTCAGTTTATTCATGAGAAAAGAATAATGTCATACGTTTCTGCGATTATTTGTTTTTTGTTTTCGTATATGTCCAAAGAACAAGCAGTGACTTTACCTCTTTTATTAACTCTTGTATATTTATTTTCTCACCAGAAGAGAGAAAAAAAACACATGATTTCCATTTTGACTCCTTTTTTTCTCATTTCTATCCTTATGACGATTCATTTGCTTCTATTTGTTGCAGCATATCCTTCTGTGATATCTCATAACGAATATCCTCTGTGGCAAAGAGCATTCTTATGTATATACTCCATTGTAACATATTTTTTTAAATGGCTTATACCTATGAATCTTTCATGGTTTTATCAGTACCCGATGGATAACAGTACTCTCTTGCCTTTTTGGCTATTGCCATACCCTCTGCTAATTTTTGTGGTGGGATACGGGCTGTGGAACCATCTAAAATCTGGATATATAATGAGTGCGTTTGTCTTTTCTTTAGTGCATTTGCTGCCCGTTATTCATTTAATGGCTTTACCTAGAGGAGCCGTAATTGCGGATAGGTATATGTATCTACCTTTGTTGGGTTTAAATCTGATTATCGCATATATATTAACCTCTTTGGCGAAGAGAAAGAAAGAAAAGAAATATATGTATATAATTACACTTGTGATTATTACAACATGTGTGATTTTATCCTATCAGAGAACAGAAGATTGGGTAGATTCGTCAACACTGAAGAGAGAGAGAGTTATCGATAACGACAATAGTGTTAATTAAAAAATTTAAAAAATGAAATCAAGTAATTATTTTATTGCAATTATTGCTTTTGCAGTTCTTGGAATGTTGAATTATACGTATTCGGAGAACATTCTTGTGAAAGCGCAAGCACAAAACACGAGTAGCAGTTCTAGCAGTTCTAACAACTCAAGTAGCTCAAGTAACGAAAATTCCGCCCCAAGTACCACGGATTGTTGTCATAAGTGGAAAATTTGGCAGTCTTGTAACCAAAGGCTTGCCAAGTCGGAAAACGTACACGTTGATTGTCGCACCCTCTATATCACATATTACGGATATGCTGGAGAATCTGAAGTGGAAACGGTTTTTCAAGGAAAAGTCATTGTGCCGATAAGCGCAAGCCTTAAAGCTCATCATAAAAGAACTAGCATGGTAAGCAGTGGCTATGATTTTTATGCTGACGTTATTACATGTCCAACAGATGGACATTGTGATGATTGTCAGGAGTATAGACCGTCATGCAGCAATAGCTAGTATTTTTACAGAATAGAATTGAGATAATTTCTACAATCAGGGATGATATGCAACAAATTAATATTGATTACAATACCCCAGGGTTTGCATATCATCCCACTATAATTTGACAATGAAGAGATTTTATATTAGTTGCATAAGTTTATGTTTACTGTTAATTTTAACGGGATGTGCAAATAATGTTCGGGTTAATAAGTTGCATCCTCTTTCTGATATAACAGAAAAAGCAGGTAAATGTTTATTCGTTTCAGAAGACTCCATCCGTGATCTTGCTGTCGGAAAAGGAAAAAATCCATATAACATACGAATTCCAATTGGAATTCACCCTGCAAATCTAGATACAGTATTTTCGTCGTATGACTTTATCCCTTTAGAAACAAATGAGAAGTGCATAGTAGGCCAAATAACCAAGATTCTTGCATGCAAGGATTGTTTTTGTATTTTGGATAGAGATAACAAGAACGTTTTCATTTTTGACAACGATGGCCGATTTCGATGCAAACTTGGCGAAAAGGGGCATGGACCAAGGGAACATGTTGATGCATGGAATATTGCTTATGATGAAGAGAGTGAGACAATATCATTGCTAGATTTATCTGGTCGGAAATTACAACACTTTGACTTAGATGGAAATTTTCTTGGAGAGCAGTCATTATACATCCTTTTTACGGAATTCGAATATCTTAAGGAGAGGATGGTTCTTTTCACGGGGAAATCATATAACGAATTTAGTGATATATTTGATCTCTATCAGATGGTTATTACTGACAAAAAAATGTCGCCTATTTCACGGGGTTTTAAGACAACTAATGAAATAAGACAAGAATTCCGATATTCAGGTGTCTTTAAAAAGAATGACAATAAAGTACTATATGATGATTTGTTGTCAGATACTATATGGAGTGTAAACGAACGAGATGTTTCCCCGTTTATTGTTATGGACATCGAAAATAAGCGGAGATTCAGTCAGAATGAAAAGTTGCACATGACAGATCAACTGTATAAAGAAGGAGAACGAATGAGTGCAAATGTAATTGACTGGCATGTTACGCCCAAATACATTTCCTTGATATATTATGGAGCTGAAGGATGTAGGGCGCTTCAAAACCTTGTCTATAGCCGTCGTTCGGGACGTTCCAAAATTTTTGGAATTAACAATTTGCCAACACGATTGGGCGACGATTTAGCCCGGGCCGCTTTTGATGGAATATCCTCAGACAACAGGTTTTATAGAATCGTACAACCTATGAGTATAATCGAAGCAACTTCAAATGATGATATAAAAAGAAATTTAACCTCAAAAGAACAGGAGATGGTAAACAAAATCTCTATAGCCAGTAATCCTGTAATTATGATTGAGAATTTAATTGAATTCTAATATAACGACATGAAATTAAGATATTTAATATATACATTATTTGGCGCAGTCTCCCTTTTAACGGGATATGCTTTTTATAATGACATTAACCTTCAAAATGAGATTTCAAATGAAGCAGAAAAGAAACATTGCGAGTTGTCTTACAATAGGTTGCTTCAGTATTTAGAGGCTATAGATTACCCTCTGGATTCTTGTTTTAACCTGTTTTGTAGCATAGATAGCTTAGATAACTTTAAGGCGATCTCTAAAAAACCAAGAATTGGACTCTATATTGATGCTAGACAGTGTACTTCATGTTGGAAGAGTGAAATAATACGAATGACTCGGTGGAATGATTCACTACATTTCGAGAACTCACCAATTATTATTGCAAACAATTTCAATCTGAGAGAGATCAAAATCATGCAAAGCGAAACTGAATTTCCCATTTATAGCCTTGGAAATGTGGTTGATTTTCAAAGACCATTAACCAAATTCAACACTCCTTTTTTTTTCATTCTTAATGATGGATATATCTCTCGTCCGTTTTTCCCGTCCGAGCTGGAGAATGATGTTTTTCCTGCAAAATATTTAAATCACATAAGCGCCATTTTAAAGCCTGTGAATCCGCTTAACAGAAATATTGAAAATGGTGATTTGAAGATCTACAATCCTATCGTGCGCTTGGGGAAAGTAGATGTGCGCGAAAGGAAACCGATAGTGTATCAATTGCACAACAATAATGAAGAGCCCTGCATGATTTATAATTGTATACCAAGCTGCTCATGCGTTGTCGTAGATTCCTTTTCAACCTCAATACCCCCAGGGGGGGATGGATTTGTGGCAATAACAACTGTACAAATAAACAAGGGTGAATTTAAACATTCGGTGAATATACAGACAAATTTCCAGAACCAGCCTTATTCGGTACTTTTTTCTGGTTATTGTAGATAGAATTGTTATTTTCGAAATTCACGATTATGAAGAAGTGTAAAAATTATTTAGTGTTATTAATGCTACTGTTCGCGTGTTGCGCTGAGCAACAAACTAAAATAGAATTGGTAAGTTCTGACAGTAATTGTAATTTGGGGGAGATTAACGTAAACTCACCTACTCTTTCGGGGAAAGAGTGGCTTATCAAAAATACTGGGAATGCACAGTTGAGAATTGATAGTGTGGAACTCTCTTGTGAATGTCTTACTGCTGTATATGACTCTGTGAATACGGTAAGGCCAAATGATTACTTCCCGTTCAGAGTTCTTGTAAAACCCGATGGTGCTTTAGGTGATTTTTATCGTGAAATACGTATTTATGGTAATTTCGAGAATTCTCCATTAGAATTGACTGTAGAGGGCATCTTCGTAAAAGAAGAACAAGCAGAAGAAAAATGCGACGATTCCATACATGCAGACTAATTTTTGTGGCGATAATAATCCTTGTTTGTTTTCGCATATTCGTTTGTGAGATCTATCTTGTTGATTCTCTCAGCATGATGCCTACCATCCAACCGACAGAGATATACTGCGTAGATAAACTGAGTGGAGGGGCACTTATGCCAAGGCGGTTTGCGGAGATCCCTATCATAAATGCCTTTACTTGGATAAAGCCTCTACGTGAGTTGGACGCAAGGAATGATTGGGGATTCCATCGTTTTCCCAGTTACAGGGAGTTTGAGATAGGTGATGTGATTCTCTTTCACGCAAAACATGATTATAAATCCATTCTGGTAAAACGTATAGTTGAAATTGTATATAAGAACGGGGAAACGTATTATTATGTATTAGGCGACAATGCCTCCAACTCTACCGATAGCCGCAGTTTCGGTCTAATACCCGAGAGCCTTGTTGTTGGTAGGGCTAAGTACGTGCTGTTTTCTTGGAACAATGAGGCTAAAGGATTTAACAAGTTCCGTTGGAGAAGGATTGGTTTTGACATATCTAAAAGGCTGTTATAATAAATTATATGCTATACTTTGTTCTTCCATGTTATAATGAGCAGGAGGTGTTGGAAACCACCAATGGGCAGCTCATAGGTTTATTGCCAGATATTCCGCTGGATGCCAGAATTCTTTATGTGGATGACGGCAGTACGGACAACACCTGGAGTATCATCCAAAGTTTGCAACAAGATAACCCAAAGGTTGTGCGTGGTATACGTCTTGCTCATAATGTCGGGCACCAATCTGCGCTATGGGCGGGAATGGAGTCCTGCGTTGACGAAGCTGAAGCCATTATCACCATAGATGCAGATCTTCAGGACGATATTCATCTTATCCCCCGTATGGTACAGGATTACATGGAAGGCATAGATGTGGTATATGGCGTAAGACAGGAAAGGAAGACGGACACGTTCCTAAAACGATGGACGGCCCAGGGCTTCTATCGTGTGATGTCCCTGATGGGATGTGATACTGTCTATAACCATGCGGACTTCCGTTTACTTAGTCAGCGTGCCACAAGGGCACTCCTGAGTTATCATGAGAGGAATCTGTATCTGAGGGGGATAGTGCCCCTCTTGGGGTTCAAAACAAAAAAGGAGTTTTATAGTCGTCAGGCGAGAACTCTTGGTGTTACAAAGTACCCCATGAGTAAGATGCTTGCTCTGGCTTTTGAAGGTATTACCAGTTTCACAACCAGACCTCTGCGTTGGATTCTTTTCTCAGGATTTGTATTCATTTTTGTTTCCCTCTGCGTCATAGCATGGGCCATATATGCCAGAATAGCAGGACGGACAGTGGAAGGATGGACTTCACTTCTTGTCTCGGTATGGTTTGTTGGTGGTTGTCTGTTGTTGGCATTGGGTATTATAGGAGAATATATAGGTAAGGTATATCGCGAAACAAAACAACGCCCCCGCTATTTTGTGATGGATGATACAAAAGATGATGGTATTGAATCCAATTCCAGCATAAGCATGCCTAATCTCAATTATATATTAAGAAAAAGAAGTAACGTTACTCAACCCTGAGCAAGAATCCTCTAGCTTCTTTCTTGAGAAATATCAAGGAGTTGTGAAATCATTGAGATAAAGTTTTAAGGTAAATTGTTGGTTATGCCTGCCATCTCCTCGCGAGGGGAGTGGCAGGCATGGTTTTTGTGGTTTTCCAATCAGATTATTCTATTTAGGTGTAATCAAATCTCGCAGGGTCTGTTCGAAGCCGTCGGGTAGGATAGGGGCTTCGTCGGGGCAGACCTCTCCAGTGTTACCGACTCTGAGAA
>ODAJ012182023.1_pt1 | contig 53730 bp, 37 predicted proteins | sample 1539241 | NCBI WGS metagenome assembly ODAJ01 (sample SAMN02144231, study PRJEB22623) | gut metagenome | biome: sheep rumen | host: Ovis aries | place: New Zealand | reverse complement strand
GCAAACGACTTGCCTTGATAGCAGGCGAACTTGCTCAGCGGCAGCACATGGCGGTACCAGCGGCCAACGGGAGCATTGCCCTCGTAGTCGCCCAGCACGGGCTGGTCGTTGATGAAGGTTCCGGCATTGTAGTCGTCCCAGGCAAAGTTGTCGTAGATGTTCTCCTGGTCGCCAATGGGCTGAATCATGTAGCGGATGTAGCCCGTGAAGGTACCGTTGTTGTAGTCGGAACCGTCGTTGAATACTTCGACAGCGAGATAAACCTCGTCGGCAGTGGCCGTGGCAGGAATGTTGGGAGAGAAGGCGAACGAATTGCCGTTCCAGTCCTTGCGGAAGTAGATCATGGTTCCCCACCACTGCTGATACTCAACGGGAATGTCGAAGTAGGCATAGAATCCGTCGTCCGTTCCGCTGTTGGCAAACGAGCAGTTGGGTCCCCAACCGTTGTCGGTGGCATCGCCGTCGAAGGAGGTCAGAATGGTGCTGTAGTCATAGAACCGATCCACCGAAACCGTTCCGCCGGGGGTGGTGACGGTCAGTGTGGTGCCGCTACCGTTGGATGGTTTTTTGCTGAAGGGGATGGTAATCATGTTCTCCTCGGCAGAAACGGTAAACTCGTCGCTCTTGAGGGTCACGTCTCCATAAGTGATGCTCTCCACCTGGACAAACTCGCTTCCGGTGATGACCAAATCTTCCGAAATCTCAGGCATGTCAGAAGAAATGCTGGTGATGACAGGCTTGCCCGGACGCTTGTAGAAAGCCACATAAGAGGTTCCACCTGCACACTCCACCACAAGCGAACCCGACTCGGGAGCACCAGCAGGAACAACGGCTGCTACGACCGAAGTGGTTTCGTAGGAGTTGTTGGAGGGGTTCAAATGGTGATCCATCACTTCGGTCTTGAAATCGGTGATGTCAGTGTGGTTGCCCGGCACGGTCTCCCACTTGGTGGTGTCGAGATGGAGCGCCGTAGCGTCGGTGATATACATCTTTTCAATGTCAACGAGGTTCAATCCGTAGAGACGAACCACGTCGCCAGCCTCACGGGGATAGACGCCTTGCAGTCGCTGCACCTGTGGTCCGGGAGCTGTAATCTTGAACGCATAGGTGGCGGTTCCTCCGCCTGTTTCCACACGGATTTCATCCTTCACGCTGCTGTCGAAAGCCGAGAGCTTGAATCCTTTCTCTTCGGTAGGCACGGTGACGATGAGGCTGTGGTCGGTATTCATGGTGGAGTTGAAGGTCACTTCCTGGTCGTTGATGAACACATGGAGCGCACCGCCCAGATTGTTGCCCATAAGAGCCAGCATGGTGCCGGGACCGGCCTTGGTGTAAAGCTGGTCGTAACTGTAATTGGTGGTGTCTGAACTCAGAATCTTCACGCCCGTAATCTGCGGCTGTCCGCCGCCAGACTCTTTGTCGCTACAGGCCGTGATACCGAAGCATGCAACTCCGAGCAGGAACACGAACAACAAACTTAAACTGTTTATACTGGTTTTCATAAGATTGTTTCTTTAAAATGAAAATGTGATTTCTTCTATGGTTTGTCTTCCATTTTTACTCACTGAAGTTGTAGGGCTGTGGAGCCTCCTTCAGATAGTGGTTCTGAATGACGTCGCTTTCAGGATAAGGCATGAAGATGTTGGTTTCGCTGAGCATGATGGGCTGATAGTCAGCACCCTTGGATGTCAGAAGCGCATCGCGTGTGGCCACGTAGTCGTAGCCCTGTGCCTTGGTCTGAACGATGGTGTTGTCGTTCTCGCCGGCCCGCAAGCAGTCGTTCCACACCACATAGCCCTCGTTGGTGAACAAATACCAGTTGTTGATTCCGGGGAATACAGCACGATAGCTAATGGTTCCGTCGGCGTTCTTCAGCACACTGCCCTCGCGGATTTCCCATCCGCGGTGCTGTTGGTTGTTGAAGAAGTCGAGCATGGTCTGCGGTTTCCAGCGGTAGTAGGTCACCATGTCCCACCAGTTGAAATACTCCATGCAGAACTCGATGCGTCGCTCGCGCAACAAGTCGGCGAAGGTAATCTTGGTGTAGGGCTCAACATGAGCACGACTGCGCACGGCATTGAAAGCTGCCAAAGCCTCGCCGTCGGTGGTTTCCTCGTTGTTGCCAAGAATGGCCTCAGCCTTCATCAGATAGACATCGGCCAAACGCTGGATGTAGGTGTTCAGCGGCGAAGCCATCTGAGCCAACGTGTAGGGGGCGACATCGGCCTTGGTGCCGAGCACACCCTTCTTGTTTTGCATCCAGTTGTGGGCGTAAGTGTAGCCTCCGTCGGCAGCCTTGATGTAGCTGTAGTACTCATTGGGCGTGAAGAAGGTGGCATCGCGACGGATGCTGTCGGCGGGGTCTTCGTTGTAGAGGTCGATCATGTCGATGGAGGCATGAAGCGAACCACCCCAAACGTTTACGTCGGTCACCTCGGGGAACGCCAAGTCGGAATAGAGGGCGTTCATGGCACCCCACTCACCGCTGTTCGGGTCGGCCCAGCGCATGGCGAGCACGGTTTCAACATTGTCGTTGTTCTGTGCCTTGAACAGGTCTTCATAGTTCTCCATCAGGGCATACTGGCCGCAGTTGATGACCTCGTTGCACAGGCTGACCACTTCCTTGAGGGTTGCCTCGTCACGATTGTGGTCGCCCTTGGTGGTGTTGTCCCATCCGCTCTGAGCCAGGAGTGCCTTTGCCAAGGCAGCCTTTGCGGCATACTTGCTGGGATGGTTGTCAACGCCGGTTTCGGGCAGCATCTCGATGGCGCGGCGGAAGTCACGCACGATGAACTTAAGCACGTCGGTCTCAGGATTGAGCGGCCGAATTGGGTTGTCAATCATCGTTTGGTTATCTTCGAAGAGCAAGTTGGCACCCCATCCGCGAAGCAGATAGAAGTAAGCCCAGCCTCGCATGAGGTAGCACTCGCCGATGGCGGCATTCTTGGCAGCCTCGGAAACCTCGCTTCCGCAGTGGTTCTCAAGATTGAAGAGTGTAGCATTGCTCATAGTGACCACATTGTAGAGAGCCGACCATGCGAGTCCCATGTCCTGAGTGAGAGCCGTCACCTGGAACTTGGCGAACTCAGCGCTGACATAAGGGTTCCAGGCATCGTTGGCACGATAAGAGCCCATACCGACGATGGCGCGGCGGTTGAAATCGAACCAAGCACGGTTGAAAAGCGGCTCAGTGCCTTTTCTCACCGCTTTGTCAGACGAATAGAAGGTGTCCGACGTGTAGTTGCCGGAAGGTTTCTTGTCGAGGAAGTCGTCCTTGCAGCTCGTCATTGTCAGAGCCAAACCTGCCAGCGTGCATATTGCATATATTTTTATCTTATTCATAATAAGTATCCCTGATTATATTAGAATTTCACTTTCAGTCCGATGGTATAGATGCGCTGAGAAGGATAGCGGTAGTTGTCAATACCCTGCAGGATGACACTCTGGCCCTGGGCACCGATTTCGGGGTCGTAGCCGTCGTATCCACAGATGGTAAAGAGGTTCTGCACGTTGCCGTAGAGCTGCACCCAGTCAAGTCGCAGCGGCTGGAGCCACTTCTTGGGCAGGTTCCACGAGAGCGAGAGCGTCTTCAGGCGCAGGTAAGAACCGTTCTCGACGAATCGGTCGCTCACGCGGTTGTTGTCGTTCAGGCTTGTACCGGCAGCACTGATGCGCTGTACGGTGGCCGTCTCAGAATTGGCCACATAGACATTGGTGATGTCGTTGGCGAGGCCGTTGGCATCGTAGAGTTCCACGCGAGCGTAGTTGGCCACTTCGCTCATCTTGTTGCCATAGCCCTGGGTGTTTGTGTGCTGCTGGCGCACCAGGTTGTAGATGTCGCCACCCACACTACCGTTGAGGAAGAACGACAGTTCAAAGTCTTTCCACGTAATGACGTTGTTCAGACCGAAGGTGAAGTCGGGATTGGGGTTGCCGATGTAAGTGCGGTCGGCTTCGGTAATCTTGCCGTCACCGTTGATGTCCTCGAAGATATAGTCGCCCACCCATACACTGTTCTGGGCAATGGGCTGGAGATAGCCTTCGGTATCGACAGGTCGTGCCACGGGCACACGGTTGCCGGTGGCATCGAGCAGATATTCGCCCAGCTCATTCTTCTGGTAGAAATCCGACTCGCTCTTGAACATGCCCACCACTTTGTAACCATAGAATCGTCCCACGGGGCCGCCTACTTCGGAGAGCGTATAGGTCTCGGTGCCGATGGTACCCGAAATGGTTGAGCCTTCACTGTTGAGCTTGGTCAGTTTGTTGCGGTTGAACGAGAGGGTGGCACCCGTGCGCCACTGCCAGTCCTTGCTGGATATGTTCACCGTGTTGAGGGTGAACTCAATACCGGTGTTGCGGATAGCGCCTGTGTTTACCCAAGGTGCCGACATACCCATCCAGTCATTGTTGATGACGTAAGAGGGCAGCGAGGCCTGCATCAGCAGGTTCTTGGTCTGCTTGTAGTACCAGTCAACGATGAGCTCTATGCGGTTGTTGAAGGCCGAGATGTCGAGACCCACGTTCCACGAGTTGGTGCTCTCCCACTTCAGGTTGGCGTTGGGGAAGTTGCCGGGATAGTAGCCCGTACCCCAGGCCGTTGCCGTGTTGGCCATGGTGGCACCGTAGGCGTAAGAACCTGAGCTCTGGTTACCCACGAGACCCCATCCCAAACGCAGCTTGAGGTTGCTGATGGCTTTCACGTTCTGCATGAACTTCTCGTTGTTGATGCGCCATGCCAAAGCAGCCGAAGGGAACCAACCCCAGCGGTTGTTCTCACCGAAACTGGTGGAACCGTCGGTACGCAGCGTGGCGGTGAGCAGGTAGCGCTCCAGAATGTTGTAGTTCAGACGACCAAAGTAAGACTCGATGCCCCACTGTGTACCGTCGTCGCCACTGTTGGTCGAGGTTGAAGAATCGCCCACGTTGAGCGAGTGGATGGCATCGGAGATGTAGCCCTTGCGCGAACCGCTCAGACTCTCCCAGTTGCCCCACTGGGCCTCGTGGCCAAGCATGAGCTGAAGGTGCTGTCCCTTGAATGTGTTCACGTCGTATGTGGCATACTGCTTGAACGAGGTGTATTTGCTCAAGTTCTTCGTGCGGGTTGACACCGACTCCACCATAATGGAACCGTAGGTATATTCGGGAACAAAATAGTAAGAGTTCATCCAACCACGGTTGCCACCATACTCAATGCGCACGTTCAATCCCTTGAAAGGCTTGATGTTGGCAAACACGTTATAGTCCAGCTGGTAGTTGTTGGTGCGGTTCTCCTTCATATTGGCCTCAAAGATGGGGTTGCTGTAGTAGGTGGCGAAATCGTTCACCTCAGGCACACCGTAGCTTCCGTCGGGATTGCGCGGTGCCACGTCGGGGAACTGGCTGAGCGCGGTGGAGATGACGTTGCTCTCGGTGAAAGTGACAATCTGCTTTGTGTTCGAATAAGCCATGTTGGTACCCACTTGGAGCCAATCGGTTATGTTTGTATCGAAGTTCGAACGGAACGAAGCACGAGTGAAGCCCGAGCCGATACCCACACCGTCTTGGTCGAGATAGCCACCCGAAATGCTGTAGTGCATGTCCTTGTTACCACCGTTGATGTTCACCGTGTGGTTCTGCATGAAAGCCGTTTGGAACAGTTCATTCTGCCAGTCGGTGCCATCGGTGAGCAGTTCGGGGTGCTTGTAGTCCTCGCGGGTGCCCCAACCCTGAATCTTCGCGCGTACATTATAGAAATCTGCATACTGTGGCAGGTTCATCACGTCGAGCGTCTTGGGAATCATCTGCCAGCCCACGTAGCCCTCGTACTGCACCTTGGCTTTGCCTTCCTCGCCGCGCTTGGTGGTGATGAGCACCACACCATTGGAAGCGCGCGAACCGTAGATGGCCGTTGCCGAGGCATCCTTGAGCACCTCGATGGAGGTGATGTCCGACGGGTTGATGCTCGAGAGCACCGATGAATTCGAACTGGTGTTACCGCTCGTGGCAATACCGTCGATGACGTAGAGAGGCTCGTTGCCGCTGAGTGAGTTGATACCACGAATCTGCACCGAGATGCCACCACCAGGCGCACCTGAGTTCTGCATCACCTGCACACCGGCAATACGACCCTGCATGGCTTGCTCGAGCGAGGTGTTCACACCCTGCTTGATGGCCTTCTCATCGATGCTCGCCACCGATCCGGTAAGGTCGCTGCGCTTCATGACACCATAGCCGACCACCACCACTTCGTCCATCACTTGTGCGTCTTCGGCAAGCCGCACATTGATGACACCAGCTTTGGTGACCTTCACCACTTGGGTTTTGTAGCCCACATACGAAAATTCCAGATTGCGGCCTACACGGGCTGTAATCTGGTAATTTCCAGAGATATCGGTGATAGTTCCACCGCTAGCTCCCTGCACTTTCACGGTTGCGCCGATGACTTCGTCACCCGTATTGGCATCCGTAACAGTACCCGTAATCTTCACATCCTGCGCCATGGCAGAAAGCGGAACCATGAAAAGCAACATCAGCGCCAAACGGCACAGACGCCCACTTTTGCATGTCTTGAGAAAAGATTTACTCATAGATACACTTCTTTATTTTGGTTAATATAATGATTCGGTCTGTTCTTTTTTCTTGTAGTCTGCTGTTGCTTGTTGGTTGGTTCAAACAGCAAGGTATTAGATACGAAAAACAGGGAACTGTCAACAGTTCCTGCTTTCAGTTTGCAAAGATAATACATCTTTTGCAAATGTATATGACTTTTTTTTGCAATTTTTTTGCTTTTTATGTCAGAATGTTTCTTGAATGAGCGCAAAGGCTGCAAGCGACACTATCGGAGACAAGTTTCGTCGAAACGAAACAGTTCATCCACATGGTAGCGGGCTACTCCGAAGTCGAGAGCAAACTTCTGCTCATTTGCCTTGCCGTCAACGGTTTCCGTTTCATCGGCATTCTCGTCAAGAATGAACCATGGAGACACATCGGGCTCGGAAACATTGCGCACCAAATGAATGTTGCTGGCAGGTGTGCTGCCTTCCAGCAGCAGGATGGCTTTCCGCCCTGTGCCACGATGAATAGCCACATCGGCAACCATCATGGCATGTCCATAACGGGCTGACGGACGCGACTTGGCGTCATAGACAAACACATCGCCCGGCTGAACGTCGGCCAGTTTTCTCTGTGGCATCGAAAGTTTCATCGACTCGGTGTTGGACACACGGAAAACTTCTTTCAGATATACGTTCAGGGCTGGGCGGTTGTACCCGTAGCGATAGTGGAGTACGTGGTGCTTAGTGTCGGCGAAACGAATGCCGAAAGACCTGCGGACAGAAAACAGATATTCGGCTCGCAGTCTCATGCAAACGTCGGCACACTGCTCGTCTCTGTCCAGTAGCGGAAGGGCTATTCGCCTGTAACAATAACGTTGCAGCGAGTCGTTTGGCGTACCGTCATAGTAAGTAAGCACTGAGTCGGACGGCATCAAGGGCAGGCTTCTGACAAAGGCTGCATAGTCTGAACCTTTCGACTCGACACGCTCAAATCCATCGGGAGGCACGATGTCGCTCAAGCGGCCATAAGGTGCATCGTAAGAGGTACGGTTTCCCCAAGGAACGTACAGATAGATGAGTGTTCCTACGGTCGTAACGGCCACAAGCCAGGAAGCAAGTGCCCTAAACCTTGGACTGCAAACAAAGAATCGCTGGCAAGAGGTTTTCTGTGCCATATCCGGCAAAGCAAAAAAGAACAAGGGCAAGAAATTGTAATTCACCCCGAGCACCAACGACTCCATGAAAGCCTCCATGGACATGGCAAAAGCAAAAGAAGCAACCAAAGGTTTGCCCATGCGGCTGATTTTCCAAAAAAGACAGGTCCAAAACGACATGACCACCACGGCCACCAGAATGCCATTGCGCAAGAATAGACGCAAGTAGGCATTGTCGAGAGCCAGTGGAGTAATGTTGTGTTTCCAGGCTTTCCTGTAGTTCACAAGCCCGCAGTCCTGGCCGAAGAAGGTCAGCCCATCGCGGTCGAAAATCATGCGCGGTATGCTGAAGCGGCTTTCAAAAGAAGTGGAGCCATAACCTGGGCCATACCAACAAGCCAAAGCAACAGAAAGGAGAAGGCATGCAACAGGCACAACCACAAGCCATCGTGACAGTGTTGTTTTTTTCAGCAATACCGCATAGCCCAACGCCACCAACAGCAGACATATTGATTCGGACAAACGAAAAGTCAAAACAAACGCCAGCACACTCATGCCTATGCAAACCGTGGCGACCCTCTTCAAAGGTCGTTCCTGTCCCAAAAGGAGCCACAACATGGTCAGCGCCAACAGCAGGTAAGCCAGATAGCCGGGATTGCTCAATCCCCACGAATGACCAGTCTGATCCCAACGCTCCCTCGTAATGTCGTCGGCCCAACCAACCGAATAAAGTGCCAGTGCAGAGAGGATGAAAAACACAAACGTGTAAGCATAGATGCGCAGCGTAATGCGGAGGTCTGTGTCACGCGAGGCCGCTATCGCCAATGCCGCCACATTGACGGCATGGTCGCCGCCCGAAGCGATGGTGAAGGCAAGATAAAGACGTAAAACCAAATAGCCTACCACAAAACGCGGATGACGGGCGAACATGAGCAACAGCCGAAGATAGAGCAAATCCCTGCCAACTTGTGAAACAAGTTTTCTGAACGTGTTGAAGCCCTGAGGCGCGGTGTCAGAAAGCCACAAGTAATTGACGCCCAACAATACCATCGCAAAGCCTACATAAAACAGCCATGGCCCGAAACTCTCGTTGGCCTTCAGCCACTGGGCTTTACACTTTGAAACTTGAAAGTTGAACATCTATTGGACTTCTAAATGCGCCGCAACGCATCTTTTTTTATAAACTTTTTTTGGGGGCAGCTCCCTTGTCAGAACTCTCGCGTATCTTCAGAATCATCGGCACCACCTCCTTGTAGATTTTCTTGTCGCCGTTGATGTTCTTCAACAACAATTCGCAAGCCTTCATGCCCGTGGTGTGAGCCTGATCCATGATGGCACTCAGTTTGGGTGTGACGAAAGCCGACGTGTCACCATCGGTGAAGCCGATGATGGCCACATCTTCGGGAATGCGTAGCCCAAGGCTCTTGATGGCATCGAAAGCCGCGTAAGTGATGATGTCGTTGAAAGCCAGGATGGCATCGGGACGGTCGTCGCGCTGCAACAAAGTGATGGCAGCCTCTCGCGCCACGTCGTAGTCTATCTTGTCGCACACCACGAGCGAGCGGTCGATTGGCAACTTGTGCTCGCGCAATGCCTCCAAATAGCCGTGTTTGCGGCGGCGCACCATGTCGAGATGATTGGGGCCACCCAGGAATGCGATGCGCCGGCTTCCCGTGCAAATCAGATGGTCAGTGGCCTGCTGGGCGGCTTCATCGCCGTTGGCCACCACCGACGAGAACATTTCGGGCAGGCACGTGCGGGCGAAAAAAACCAGCGGAATGCCCATGTCATTAATCTCCACGAAATGGCTGTAATCCACCGTGTCCTGGGCCAAACAAGCCACAATGCCCTCCACGTGCAGACTGATGAAGTTGTCGATGGCGCGTTCCTCATCCTCGTGGTTCTCATGGCTGTTCGAACTGATGACCGAATAGCCCGCCCGCGTGGCATAATCCTCTATGCCCGAGAGCACAGCCGCATAGTAGTGCGTCACAAGATTGGGCACCACCACACCAATCATGCGTGGGGCCTCACGCCTCAGACTCTGTGCGAAAGGGTTCGGACGATAATTCAGCTTCTTGGCTAGTGCCTGCACTTTCTGTTTCATGTCCTCGCCCACTTCGTGGCTGTTGCGCAAAGCCCTCGACACCGTGGCAATGCTTACCCCCAGTTGCTCTGCCAGATCCTTCAAGGATGTACGTCGTTTTCCCATGCTACTCTTTCTTGTTATGATTATCTTGGTTCTTTATCTCCATGCAAAATTAAGGAAATTCTTCGTTTCCGCAAACGTTTACGTAACTTTTTTCGTAAAAAAAAGCACAATCTATCGAAAAACCCTTTATCTTTGCACCGAAAATGAAAGAAAAGTGAAAAAATATCATAAATTGAGAGCAACACAATAGTAAGAATACATTGTTTAGAATATGAGTAATGAATAGTTGATAATAAGTTAGTTAGGAATAAGAGCCAGGTTGTTGTGAAACAATTTGGCTCTTTCATTTTTTGTACGTGTCGGTCAACTACAACAAGAGGCCGGCTCCCATCACCAAGATGAGGTAGCGCAGGAATTTGCCAATGCTGATGCTTGTGAACGAAATCAGGACGTTAGCCCGCATAAGCCCCAGCAGAATGGTGATGGCACTGCCGAGAATGGGAAGAAAAGCAAAAAATCCCATCCACGCTCCCCTGCCGGCCATGAATCGCTGTGCCTTGTCGAGGTCTTTCTTCTTCACATGCAGGTATCGCTCTATCCAGTCAAGACGCCCAAGGCGTCCCACACTGTAGTTGAACATGCCGCCCAGCACGTTGCCGACGGTTCCATAGATGACCAGGCCCCACGGCTCAAGTCCGGCTGCCTGCAGGCCCACCATGACGGCCTCGCTGCTGAAGGGAAAGAAGCTGCCCGCCACGAAGGCCGACAGCAGCATGCCCCAATAGCCATAGCTGATCAGTAGATTAATGATGGAATCCATAGATTGTAAATGGTGAGAAACAACACGGCTGCCAGAATGAAATGAAACGAGATGTTGGTGGCTCGTGTGCGGGTGAGCGCAATGTAGTGGGCAATGAGAATGCTGGTGTTGACCATCATGAGCTTCAGAAGCACGTCGAAATGCTGTGGTTGCAGGATGATGAAGACGATGGTGAGTGCATTGACATAGATGAACACGTTGAAGAGCATGCGCGTACGAATCTTGTCGAGGAAACTGCGCCGCAGAAAATGGATGGAGCCCATCGCCGAAAGCAGCACCACAAAGATGAAAGTGATGATTTGGTGCTCATTGACCATGGAGTAGTCGAAAAGAGGCGAAAAACGGGCCATCTCGGTGAAGTGGGCCGCAAAATCGGCCAGACGGTCGGTGGCGATATAATAGGTCACAACAAACCAATAGGGGGCAATCAAACCAACGATGGACGCCCAAAAGGTGCGCGCACTCAGAGCCATGAGGAATCGGCCGAGTACCAGCCAAAGAAACGGAACAAAGAACACTATCTGAACAAACACCGTGCTGGCCATGCCCAGACAGAAGAAAGCGTAGAACACCCACCCCGCCCCACGCTTTTCCTGATAGGCGTGGAACAGACAAATATAGAAAGCCACGAAGCACAGCTGTGCAATGCTGCCTTGCAGTGACGAAAACTGGAAGGCAGCCAGCGACGTGAGCGCCAAAAACGAACACGACACCATACGGCTGTAAATGCGTATCAAGGCGTTGATGTTGTTCAGTTCAACCATCAGGTAGGCAGCCACTATGGTGCAAGCATAGGGTGCCCACAGCTGTTGGTCGTACAACAGCCCCCCGGCCACCCACGCCAGTGTGGCGAACACCAGCATGAAGGGCAGCGCGTAGCGGCTTTCTGCTATTTTGTTCTGAATTCTTTTCAATGTTGCTTCAACTCTATGGATGCGCAAATGCACCCCGACGCTAAATGACTCTCTTAACTCCTTATTATGCCCACAATGTCCAAGCTCTTAACTCCCGTCAGAGGTCAGCACCGATGTCTGAGCGGAAATATTTGTCGGTGAACTGTATTTTCTGAGCCTCTTGGAACGATTTCTGAAGCGCTTCGGCCTTGTCCTTTCCGTAGGACGACACAGCAATCACACGGCCACCATTGGTCACCACCTGTCCGTCTTTCAGAGCCGTTCCGCTATGGAACACGATGCTGCCCTCCACCTGATCGATGCCGCCGATGGGGTAGCCTTTCTGGTAAGCCTCGGGATAGCCTCCGCTGACAAGCATCACGCAAACGGCGCTGCGCTCGTCAAACTCCACGTGGCACTGGTCGAGTGTTCCGTTGGCCACCCCTTCGAACAAATCGACGATGTCGGTTTTCAGACGCAACATCACACTCTCCGTTTCGGGGTCGCCCATGCGGCAGTTGTATTCGATGACCATCGGTTCGCCCTGTTCGGGATGCTGGCGGTCACCGCGGCTTATCAGTCCGAAGAAGATGAAGCCTTTGTAGTCGATGCCCTCGGCGGCCAGCCCTTCAACGGTGGGACGGATGATGCGTTCCTCCACCTTCTGCATCCACTCTTTGGTGGCAAACGGAACAGGTGTGACACTGCCCATTCCGCCTGTGTTCAGGCCCGTGTCTCCTTCGCCAATGCGCTTGTAGTCTTTGGCTTCGGGCAGAATCTGGTAGTGCAGGCCGTCGGTCAGGACGAACACCGAACACTCTATTCCGCTGAGGAACTCCTCGATGACCACTCGCGACGAGGCGTTGCCAAACATGCCGCCGAGCATTTCCTTCAGTTCGCGCTTGGCTTCGTCGAGTGTGGAGAGTATGAGCACTCCCTTTCCGGCACACAGTCCGTCGGCCTTCAGCACGTAGGGAGCCTGGAGGGTTTCCAGAAAAGCGAGCCCTTCGGCCAGGTGCTCGCCGTCGAACGTCTGATAGCGGGCAGTGGGGATGTGGTGACGCTGCATGAACGCCTTGGCAAAGTCTTTTGAGCCTTCCAACACGGCACCGGCCTTCGATGGGCCGATGACCGGCACATGGGCCGTGCGCGGGTCGGCCTGCAGTTCGTCATAGATGCCTTTCACCAGCGGGTCTTCGGGCCCCACCACCACCATGTTGACGGCATTGTCGGCCACAAACTGCTTGATGGCCTCGAAGTCATCGGCCTTCATGCCGATGTTCTGGCTCTTTCCTCCTGCTGCGAGCGGCATGCCGCCAGTGCCCGCATTGCCAGGGGCGACGAAGAGGTTATCTACTCTGTTGCTTTGGGCAATCTTCCATGCCAAGGCGTGCTCACGGCCGCCACTACCTAACAATAATATGTTCATGTCTTGATTCTTACTATGTCTTTTTTTGCGTTTCCTTTATGTAGCTTGCGAGAAGTGCCTTCATTCCGCCCCTCTCACTTCAGATAGTCCTCGAAGTATTGTGTGATGCGCTCATGCAGATGAACGCTCTGGTGGCCTCGCATGTTGTGGGGCTCTCCGGGATAGACAAAGAAGTCGGGTTGCGTTCCGGCCTTGATGCATTCGGCCAAGAACGACAAGCAGTGCTGGGGCACCACCGTGGCGTCGTTGTAGCCCGTGATGATTTGCAATTTCCCCTTCAGGTTCTTGGCTTTGTCCAGCAGGCTCGTCTTCGCGTAGCCTTCAGGGTTGGCCTGCGGTGTGTCCATATAGCGCTCCCCATACATCACCTCGTACCACTTCCAGTCGATGACGGGGCCTCCGGCCACGCCCACTTTGAACACGTCGGGATAGTTGGTCATGAGCGAAATGGTCATGTATCCGCCAAAACTCCATCCGTGAACGCCCAGACGGTCTTTATCCACGTAGGGCAGCGACAGCAGGTATTCCACGCCCTTCATCTGGTCCAGCATCTCCACCTGCCCCAGTTGGCGGAAGGTGGCCTGTTCGAAATCGCGTCCGCGGTTTTCGCTGCCTCTGTTGTCGAGAATGAAGAGCAGATAGCCTTTCTGCGCCATGTAGGTTTCCCACGAGCGGCTGCAGTAGTGCCAGCGGGCGTCCACGTTGTGTGCATGCGGTCCGCCATAGACATAGACCACAGTGGGGTACTTCTTCTGCGGGTCGAACCCTATGGGCTTCACCATGCGGTAGTAGAGGTCGGTCACACCGTCGGCGGCCTTCAGGGTGCCACAACTGTACTCGGGCACGTTGTAGCCCGCCCATGGGTCGGCGGCAGTGAGATAGTTCACTTTAAACTTTGCGCCCTGCGTCTTTCCGTTTGCGCTTTGCGCTTTGGCCAGATTGACGATGTCAATCTTTCGCGGCACTTCGGGCTCCGAATAGCGGTCGAGCAGAAAACTGCCGTTGGCAGACAGTTCGCCCGTGTGCCATCCACGCCCGTTGTCGAGCGGCCGGCGCTGTCCGTTGTCAATGCTGACAGCATAGAGATTGGCCTGAATAGGGCTGGCTTCGTTGCTCAGTACGACCACCGACTTCTTGCGTTTGTCAAAACCAACCACGTCCTGCACGACCCACTGTCCGCTGGTGAGCTGGCGCATGTCGCTGCCGTCGGCTTTCATCAGGTAGAGGTGGTTGTAGCCGTCGCGCTGGCTCTGCAGCAAGAAGTGCGAGCTGTCCCAGGGCAGGAACACGATGGGATGCTGCGGCTCCACATATTTGTCGTTCTGTTCGCGGTAGATTTCGGCTTTCTTTTCGCCGGTGGCGGCATCGTAGCCCACCAACCGACAGTCGTTCTGGTCGCGGTTGAGTTCCTGCATGTAGAGGGTTTTCGAGTCGGGGCTCCAGGCAATGTTGGTGAAGTAACGGTCGGTTGGGTCGCCAGCCTCGAGATAGACGGTATTCCCCGAACGCAGGTCATAGACGCCCACGGTCACTTTGTGGCTCGTCTCGCCCGCCATGGGATACTTGTCGGGCACATGCTGAGCCTCGCGGCTGAAGACATCCACCTGTGGATAGTCGGCCACCATGCTCTGGTCCATCCTGTAGAACGCCAGCCGCTGTCCGTCGGGGCTCCAGAAAAGCCCTTTCGTGATGCCAAATTCGTCGCGGTGGACACTCTGCCCATAGACCGTTTCGCGGCTTCCGTCGGTGGTCAGCTGTCGTTCTTTTGCTTGTGTGCCTCCGTCGTCGAGAGTGGCCACAAACAGGTTGTCGCCCCTGACGAAGGCATAGGCCCGCGATGCCGCGCACCACTCCTCGGCCTGCACGTCGTCGCGGTTGTACTTGGCCAGCAGTCGTTTCTTCTTCCAGTCGATGAGCATCAGTTCCTTGCCATTGACGAGCTTCACAATGCTTTGCCCGGCATAGGGAAATTCTGCATTGTACAGATGGCGCATCTGGTTGTGTTCGTCGCTCTGGGTGAGCGGCTGAATGTCGGCCAGCGAGAGCAGACGCGTTTCCTTGCCGTTCTGCTTGTTCACGATGGCGCAACGGTCGGCCTCCAGGCGCACCAGTTCGTCACCCCACCAGGTGGTGAAGCGGTTTTCGGGCACCATGTTGCGGTAGTTGGTGCCGCCGAAGTTAAGATCCTCAAGCGTGAATTCGTTTTGGGCAGTCATGGTGGTTGCAGGGTTCAGGGTCATCAGTGCCACGATTATACCGAACCATTTCATCCTAGTCTTCGTCATGGTCGAATCTCCTTTGCTTTTTGCCGCCGCCAAAACGGTTGTCCCGACCAAATTTCTTTCCGTCGCGGCCGAAGCTTCTGCCGTCGCGGTCGAAATCCCTTCCGTCGCGGTCGAAACGCTTGCCGCCACGGTCAAAACCTCTGCCGCCACGGTCGGAGCCTCTGCCTTCGCCGCCGAAGCGTTTGCCTCCGCGGTCCTGGCGCCTGTTGTCGCCGCCTTCACGGTCGAACCGTTTGCGCGGTTCCCCCTTGTAATCCCTCTCGAACGAGTGGAACTTGAAGGTGCGAATGTCGCCTTCCTCGTTTTCTTCCTCCTCGTCAAGATGTTTCTTGAAGTCGCGGTTTTTCTTGAAGCGGTGTTTCTCGGCCATGGCGCGCTTTTCCTCTTCGGTCTTCACAATGCCGCCTTCGCTGCGGAACTCCTTCATGCGTCCCTCGAACATCTGATATTTGCGGAACTCGCACTCCAGCGACCCGTTGAAGAGCGGAATCTTGATGCTGGGTTTCAAGCCGATGGCCTCGAAGCACTCCTCGCGGTAGCTCAGCACCCATGCGTCGTTGCCCTGGAACGAGTGCTTCAGCCGCTCGCCAATCATGCGGTAGGTGCCCAGCAGGTCGGGCGTTGAGATGCGTTCGCCGTAGGGCGGGTTGGTCACCATGATGGCTTTCTGCTGCGGTTGCTTGAAGTCCTTGAAGTCGGCCTGCTCGATGGTGATGACGCTGGAGAGCCCGGCGGCCTTGACGTTCATGCGGGCGGTGTTGACGGCTTTCATGTCGATGTCGTACCCGTAGATGTGGTGTTTGAACTCGCGCTCCTGCGAGTCGTCATTGTATATCTGGTCGAAAAGCTCCTGGTCAAAATCGTTCCACTTTTCAAAGGCATACTCCTTGCGGAATACACCCGGGCTCATGTTCAAGGCAATGAGCGCAGCCTCGATGAGCAGCGTTCCGCTGCCGCACATGGGGTCGATGAAGTCGCAGTCGGCCTTCCACCCCGTTTGCAAAATCATTCCGGCGGCCAGCACCTCGTTGAGCGGAGCCTCCACACTCTCCTGGCGGTAGCCGCGCCGGTGGAGCGACTCGCCGCTGGAGTCAAGGCTCAGCGTACACTGGTCCTCGGCAATGTGCATGTTGAGCCTGATGTCGGGGTTTGCCACACTGATGTTGGGGCGGCTTCCCGTCCGCTCGCGAAACTGATCGACAATGGCGTCCTTCACCTTGTAGCTCACAAACTTCGAGTGGCGGAACTCCTCGCTGAACACCACCGAATCCACGGCAAACGTCTTGCTGTTGTCCATGTATTGGCTCCAGTCTATCTTCATCACCTCGTCGTACACGTCGTCGGCGCTGAGCGCCTTGAAGTGCTTGATGGGTTTGAGCACCTTGATGGCTGTGTGCAGCTGGAAGTTGGCGCGATAGAGCATTTCCTTGTTGCCCGTGAACGACACCATGCGCCGCCCTATCTGCACGTTGTTGGCTCCCAACTGGGTTAGTTCCTGCGCCAGTATGGGCTCCAGCCCCATGAATGTCTTGGCGATAAGCTCAAACTCTTTGTTAAATTCCTGTTCCATTGTCGAATTCAAAATCACTTTTATCGGGTTTTACTTCTTTGTATTTCTTGGTTTTGGGGCGCAAGTCGCGCGTCACCCACACATTGGCTCCCACCACGCTTCCTTCGCCTATGGTGATGCGGCCCAGAATGGTGGCATTGGCGTAGATGATGACATTGTCCTCCAGGATGGGGTGGCGCGGAATGCCCTTGATGGGGTTGCCGTCGCTGTCCAGCGGGAAGCTCTTGGCCCCGAGCGTCACACCCTGGTAGAGTTTCACGTTGTTGCCGATGATGCAAGTAGCGCCAATCACCACGCCCGTGCCATGGTCGATGGTGAAGTGGTGGCCTATCCGTGCCGCCGGATGGATGTCGATGCCCGTTTCGGAATGGGCCATCTCGGTCAGAATGCGCGGTATCAGGGGCACGTCGAGCTTCACCAGTTCGTGGGCCACGCGGTAGTTCACCAAGGCCTTGATCACAGGATAGCAGGCTATTATCTCGCCGTAGCTTTGGGCTGCCGGATCGCCGTTGTAGGCGGCCTCGACATCGGTGGCCAGCACACGGCGCACCTCGGGCAACTGCCTGATGAGCTGTGCGGCCAGCACCTCGGCCTTGTCGCGCCGCACGGCCAGCAGGGCGATGTCGTCGTCCTCACTTTCGCATCCAAAGCAAATGCCGGCCAGGATCTGGTCGGACAGCAGTTTGTGCAGCCGTTCGATGTTCACGCCGATGTGGTAGCGAATGGTCTTGATGTTGACGGTAGATTTACCAAAATAACCTGGAAACAAAATGCTTCTCGAAAGTTCAATGATTTCTTCCAGCGCGCGCTGCGAAGGCAACGGCTTCCCGTCGCTATGCTGGTGGAACAAACCCTTCAATGCTTTCGGCTCCGAAAGTTCCTCAACGGTTTGTGTCAGGGTTTGTGTTAAATTCTCAGTACTCATCTGATGGGTTGTGTCAATAAATCTGCTGCAAAGATACAAAAATTCCGCGAAACTCATTACAAGTCTCGAGGGAAAATGTGTATTGATGGTTCAAAACAATTCAGGCAAAGCAATTTACGGCACCATTGCCTTCTTACCTTTATATATATACAGTCCCTTCGCCGTGGGCTTGCCATTGAGCTTTCTTCCCTGCAGGTCGTACCAAACTCCAGCCGATTCTTCATTCTTCATTCTTAATTCTTCATTTATAGAAGTTGTTTCGTCGTCGCCGAAGTTGAGCACGAAGGCGCGCACATTGGCAGTCGATTCTATGTCGCCAGCCGTTAGGACGTTCAGCTTAAAGACGGCGCGGCAGGAGCCGATGGTCACATCGGCCGAGGGATAGTAGAGTTTGTTGTCTGCCCCGAGATAGAGCACGGTTTTGTCGTTGGCCTCAAATGTGATGGGCGAGAACGAACCACAGAAGTCCACATAGTCGGTCTCGACGGTAGAACCGTGGAGGGCTGTGATGGTGAAATCGTGGAACTCGGGGGATGTCACGTCAGTGCCATCCCACTTCACGATGTAGGGTGTGCCTGCGGCGATGCTGGTGGCATCGGTGAAGTTGAGCGTCAGTGTGCCGTCAGCGAAGTCAGACGATTCGAGCGTTTTCACCGTAGCACCGTCGAGGGGTGTGCCGTCGAGCGTGGTCACGTCGAAGGGCAGGCACAGCGTGTTCCACGAGCCGTCCTTGTAGAGTGTGCGCCCGCTCAGTGTGAGCGTATTCACTTTCCTGTCCAAATAGTCTTCCAGGGTTTCCTCGTTGGGGGCATCATCTTGCAGCACGAGGCTCTCCACCGGCAGGGCGTAAGTGTCGGTGAAGGTGTAGGTGGCACCGTTGTGCACGTAGGTGGCAGTAGCGGTCTTAATGTCGCCATCGATGGTGTAGTCGATATCGCTGACGCTGACGGCCTCGTCGCTCAGTGCACTGCACTTGATGCTGAGCGTGGCTGTGGCCGTGGCATCGTCCCATGTCCATGTGGGCACGTAGCGGTAGCGATAGCGGGGGTAGAAGTTCATGTCGCCCTCGGGCGTGAAGACCGCGCCTACTGCCGTCAGCGTCTCGCCGTCCTTCATCTCGATGCCTTCGCCCTCGGTCCATGCCGTGGCATAGCCCATCAGCGTGAGCCCCTGAGTGGCGCTGACGGCAGGGATGGTAAAGGGCTGGCCCTTCACCACCTTCTCCACATCACGGTATGCATAACGGGCGCTGCCCGCTGCCGATGCACGGTACATCGTTACGCTCCAGAGGTCGTCGTTCGTTACCTCATTCTTTCCGCAATAGGTGCAGATGTTTTCCACGAAGGTGTGAGCCTCCTGATGCGTATAGGCGCAATAGCGGCAGTGCTTGGTGTGCGTGTCGCTTTCGATGGTGTAGGTGACGGCCTCGGTATGGTCGGATCCTACGGTGGGTGTCGTATGCCGACACGGCTCTATCTTCACATAGTTGCGCCAGATGCAGGCACCGACGCGCTCAACAGTAGTAAAGACGCGCTCGATGTTGTCCTCCGCGTCGCCGCCTGTCACCATGTAGTTATCGGGCATCGTCAACGAGCCGGTTAAGTAGCTCCTATCCTTGTCGGCAAGTCCATGACCGCAGCCGATGGCACTTCCGCCATCGTTCTCGCGGGCATTACAGTCAGCACCAGCTATGGCTACGATGGTGCCGCCAGTGATAGTAACATCTGCACCCACGCCATTCTGGTAAAAAGTACTACCTTCTCCGCCGCCTATACCTGCACCGTAGCTCGTTCCCTGGGCACGCACATTGCCGCCGCTGATGGTGACAGTGCACTCAGACCATGCTTTCTCACCCCCGCCGATGCCGGCTCCGTCAATGCCGCCAGTGGCCGTGACGGTGCCGCCGCCTATGTCGATGGTGCCACCGGGGCAATGCCATCCGCCGCCGATGCCTGCGCCATAGTCACCGCCTGTAGCAGTGACGGAGCCACTGAAGATGTGAATCTCGCCTTCGTTTTTCTGTCTGCTTCTAGTAGAGCCCTTGCAGCCGCCTCCAATGCCTGCGCCATAGCCACCTCCCTGTGCCGTAAGCTTACCGCCATAGATATAGCATTTACCGCTGCTGCCTCCAGGGACTCTTGAGTTTAGAAAAAGTTTATCATATCCGCCGCCGCCGCCAACACCGGCAGCCAGTTCACCGCCCTTGGCAGTGACGGTTCCTCCATAAAGGTAGAACTCGGCACCGTCTGAGAAAGCGTAACCTTCCTCAAGGGTGTTACCCGCACCACCGCCGATGCCTGCACCACTGTCGCCACCTTGTGCCTTGATGGTGCCGCCAAAGACTGTGATTTTACCCGCTTTGGTGACAATGGAAGAACACTTGCCAGCACCGATGCCAGCACCGTATTTACCACCAGTGATGTCAAGGTTGCCGCCATGAATCTCGATAGTTCCATTATGTTTGGTATAGGAACTGCCAATGCCTGCAGCGTATTTGTTGCTGTTGGTCACGATGAGTTTGCCCTCCTGGTCGCCATCGCTCTGGCTGTAGATGTAGAGTTCTGCGTTGTTATTCTCCTCCACCTTGATGCCGCCCGTACAGGTCAGCGTAGCATTATCGCAGAGGATTAGATATGCCTTACCGATAATGGTAATCGTATTGTATGTGACATTGTTCTTCACTACGTAGGCAGTGCCGTTACCCAACACCGGCCCCAACTCCGGATTGGAATCATTGCGTTTCAATTCGCCGTAGTCGGTGGTGGATTTCTCGGTGCTTACCACTTTCGAGCCGTCCCACGACCGCTCGATGTACTTCACTTCCGGGTTCTGTGCCCAAGCCCCCTGCGCGAACGCGCAGAGCAGAGCTGCCATGAACATTATTTTTTTCTTCATCTTCTATTTTTTAGTTTTTTCGTTCGTTCTAAGTAAAAAATAAAAAAATACAAATTCCGCTGTCTTCAGCCAGCAAATATCTTTTCCACAATAAGCGTCACGCAGGCGGGGATGAACTGTCAACCGTAAACTGTAAACCGTAAACTGTAAACCGTAAACTGTAAACCGTCAACAGCCTTATTCTTCCCAGATGCTGTTTTCGCGGGCACGAGGGGTACTGGGTCCCGTACCGTCACCAGAGCCTCCATATTCCATACCATCGGGGTTGCCGTCGCCAGTTGTAATACCAGTCACAGTGTTGTCTTCTTCTTCACTGGCGGCGATGAACTGTGTCAGCTCCATGCTCTTTACCTTCACGGTAGGAAAAAAATAGATTTTCCTTTTCATTTTCTTTGGTTTTGTTTAATGATTATAATTGTTTTTTTTGTAAATTTGTTTCGCTTTTTGCGGGTGCAAAATTACTGCTTTTTCTTAAAATAATGGTGTACGCGTGTGCAAAATAAGGTGGACAAAACGCTAAAAAACGCAAAAAGAGGTTTCATGGAGGGCTTCTTTCTCACGCAGAGGCGTTTTTTTCTCACGCTGAGGCGCGGAGGCTTTGTTTTTGGAGTTCGGGGAGAACAAAATGGGAGATGAATAGCGCTTTCGCGCCTTTCCAAAACCAATAAAAACAAAGAAAAACCAATTAAAACCATGAGTATTCACACGGAAAAACCAACAAATCCAGGGAGTCTTTACAATGAAAAACCAACGAGATTAGGGAGACCTAACAATGAAGAACAGTTTTTTTGTTGGATTCTCTGTTTTTATTTGTGTAAAATACTGGTTTTTATTTGAAAATGACCTGTTTTGTAGGTTTTTCTTTGTTTTTATTGGTTTTTGAAAGACGCAGGGCGTTACTTTAAAGGCTATTGGATAATGAGAGTTTAGAGAAATGCAATGGTGTGGTCGAGCGTTTTTTCTTTTCGTCTAGCGTTGTTTTTCTATTCTCGGGGGATAATTTTCTGTTGTCGGGAGATAATTTTCTATCTTCGGGAGATAAATTTCCGTCGTCGGGAACCGTTTTTTTATTGTCGGGAGATACGTTCAGATTTTCTAGAAAATTTGGGAACAACGTCGGGAGATAATTTCGCCATCCCGCAGGATGTTACAACAAGGCACGGCGCGGATGCAAAATTTGTGGCCGATTTGCAACTTTTTCAGTGTTTCTTTCGTCAAACGGACAAAGCAAGAACACAAACAAAAGGAGAAAAATGAAAAAGATCACCATGTTTTTGATGGCAGCAGCAGCCCTGGTGGGGTTGGCGGGCTGCATGGCGCAGACAACGCGAAAGAGTAAAAATGTTTCTAAGGATTTCCGACCAGGACAATTCGAAGCCATCGACATTTCTGGCAACATTGACGTTTACTACTCGCAAGGAGAAAAAATCTCGGTACGGGCAGAAGGCGACGAGATGCTGGTCAGTTCGCTCGACATAGGAAGCGACGGCCACACGCTGGTCATTGCGCAAAAGCCCTACAGACTAAGCTTTTCGATGCTCCGCAAGAGTGTCGCCCTTTATGTCACCTCGCCCGACCTGACAAGCGTGAACATGACCGGAAACGGCGATTTCAAGGCCGAAGGGATTGTGGATACCGACGAACTGCGCGTACAGCTGACGGGCAATGGCGACATAGACTTCCAAAAGGTCATTTGTGACAAGATTTTTCTTAGCCTCACCGGCAATGGCGACATCGAAGTGGATGATGTTACGGCTGGCTATGCCAACATCCGCCTGACCGGCAACGGCGACGTGGAGATAGCAGGCCGTGTGGGCAAGCTGGACAAAGAGAAACTTGGCAACGGAGACATCAAGACCGAAGGACTGAACATGTAAAAAAAGCAATTTTCCGCTATAATTGACAATAAGGAAAACAAAAATATGCTAAAAAGTTTTCTGCTGTCAGTTATTTGCAGTAATTTTGCACCTTGTATTTTACAGGGTGCAATTTTTTTGTATATGAAATATGCGATTATAGCAGCAGGTGAGGGCTCCAGACTGGCCAGCGAAGGCATCGACAGCCCGAAACCTCTGGTCAAGATTAATGGTGAGCCGCTCATCGACAGGCTCATTAGAGTGTTTATGGATAACAACGCCACCGAAATAGCAGTTATTTGCAACAACCTGACCCAGCTCGTGAGCGACCATTTGTGTGCCATCCAGCGCGACGGGTTGGGTGGCAGGCACATACCGTTGCGCTACGTGGTGAAGACTACGCCCAGCTCCATGCACAGCTTCTACGAGCTGAGCAGCATGCTGGCGGACGAACCGTTCGTGCTCACCACGGTTGACACCATCTTCCGCGAGTCGGAGTTCAAGACCTATGTGGAACAGTTCGCCGATTGCCTTCAGCAGCAAGACGGGATGATGGGCGTCACCGACTACATCGACGACGAGAAGCCGCTCTATGTAGGCACGGACGAACAGATGAACATCACGGGATTTTTCGACGACGCCAACGGGCTGGACAGTCAGCGCAGCGCCACCTACATCAGCGGCGGCATCTACGGACTGACACCACGCGCCATCACGACGCTCAACGGCTGCATGGCTCGTGGAGAATCGCGCATGCGCAACTTCCAACGGGCTCTCGTGCGCGACGGCCAGCGGCTGAAAGCCTTTGCATTCAGCAAAGTGCTCGACATCGACCACGCCAGCGACATCGGCAAGGCCGAAGCGTTTCTTCAATGAACCATGAACTTGGAGCATGAAAAAAATGAAAGCCGTTTGCATCTATAGAGACGAGCGTTTTTCGCCCAATTCGGTAGAAGTGGACCGGGCCATCCTCGAAGCCGTGGCCGACAGGCTGCGCAGACGGGGATGCGAAGTGGCATTCGTGCGCGAGGCCGAAATGGCCGGCAGCGATGGCCGCGAGACCCTCCGCGGAGCCGACATTTGCTTTTCTATGGCCCGTTCGGAACAGGCATTGCAAGTGGTGCGCGAGAGCGGCGTACGCTGCATCAACCGCCCGGAAGCAGTACAACTGTGCAACCGACGCAGCCGTCTGGACCAGCTGATGCGCTCGGCGCAGGTGGCCATGCCGCCGCTGGCCGGCGACAAGGGGTGCTGGCTGAAACGCGGTGACGGCTCGGCTGAGAGGCGCGGCGACGTGGTGTTTTGTGCCACCGAGGCCGACGAGCGCAGGGCCATGGCAGATTTTCGTGAGCGTGGCATCACCGAAGTGGTGAGGAGCGTACACGTTCAAGGCGACGTGCTGAAATTCTATGGCGTGGGCGACGGACTTTTGTTCCGCTACTACTACCCCTCGGACGACGGCATCAGCAAGTTCGGCGACGAACGGCTCAACGGGGCTGCCCATCATTATGCCTTCGACAAAGTGGAACTCCAACGGGAGGTGCGGCGGCTGGCCCGCTTGGTTGGCATTGAGGTATATGGCGGCGACTGCGTGGTAAGTTCCGACGGTTCGCTGGCCATCATCGACTTCAACGACTGGCCCAGCTTTTCGCGTTGCCGCGAAGAAGCCGCCGAAGCCATTGGGAATCTACTCCCCCACTCCCAGCAAAATGTATAACAGTAGAATTCAAAAAAAAAGTAAAATAGCAAAATCAAACTATGGCAACATTCAAGGAGATGCTTCAGGCATCGTTTAAGAGCAACGACACAGAAGAATGGCTCGATGTACACTTCACACGGCCCATAGGGCTGGTATTCGCCCTGTTTTGGAACAAACTGGGTGTTCATCCCAATGTCATCACCATTCTCTCCATATTCTTGGGCATAGGAGCCGCCCTGATGTTTGTCCACACAGACGTGTGGCACAATCTGGCAGGCGTGGCCTTGCTCATGCTGGCCAATTTCTGCGACTCCACCGACGGACAGATGGCGCGCCTCACGGGCAAGAAAACCCTCATCGGACGCATGCTCGACGGTTTTTCGGGCGACGTGTGGTTTTTCTGCATCTATTTTGCCCTTTGTCTGCGAATGATGCCGCAGCTCATCCCCGGTTCCGACCTGCGCTGGGGCTTCTGGATATGGCTGCTGGCGGCCGTGGCCGGTCTGCTCTGCCATTCGCCACAGAGTTCGCTCTCCGACTACTACCGCAACATTCATCTTTTCTTCCTCAAAGGCAAAGAAGGCAGCGAACTGGACAACTACGCCCAGCAGCGGCGGACCTACGAGGAGATGAAACGCAAGGGCGACCTGATGGGAAGGCTGTTCTTCTACAACTACGCCAACTACTGCAAGAGCCAGGAGCGCCGCACTCCCGAGTTTCAGAAGTTTTTCGCTTCATGGAAGAGCTGCGCCGACAACGAACGGAAAGAATCCGTTAGGCAGGAGTTTCTCACGGGAAGCCGGCCGCTGATGAAATACACCAACATCCTGACTTTCAACGTGCGCGCCATCTGCCTCTACATCACAGCACTGCTCAACTGCCCGTGGGTTTATTTCCTCATCGAAATCATTGTGCTCACCGTGCTCTACGTCTATATGCACAACACCCACGAGAAACTCTGCCTGCGACTGAACAATTCACTGAACATTGAACATTGAACTTTGAGCAACCAACAAGAACAATGAACACCAAAGCATACATCTTCGACTACGGAGGCACCATCGACACAGCCGGATGCCACTGGGGCAAGAAACTGTGGCATGCCTACCAGCAGATTCAAGTGCCAGTGAACGAGCAGCAGTTTCGCGAGGCATACGTCCATGCCGAACGCACTCTGGGCAGCAACCCCATCATCAAACCCACCCACACGTTCCACCACCTACTCGACGTGAAACTGCGCATCGAACTTGAGTTCCTGATGGAACAAGGCTACTGGAACCCTTCCGAGCAGGACTACCGGGAGACTCAGCGCCAGCTGCTCGACAATCTCTATGCCGAGGTGCAACAGACGGTGAGCCACAGCCGCGATGTGCTCTGCCGGCTGAGCGAACGTTGCCCAATGGTGTTGGTGAGCAATTTCTACGGCAACATTGAAGTGGTGCTGCGAGAGTTTCAGCTCGACAACCTGTTCGGGAGCGTGATTGAATCAGCCGTGGTAGGCATCCGCAAACCCGACCACCGCATCTTCAGCCTGGGTGTTGAAGCCCTGCAGAGGCTGAACCCCAGTTTGAATCTGCAGCCTGTCGACATCACCGTGGTGGGCGACAGCTTCTACAAGGACATACTGCCCGCCCGCAAGGCTGGCTGCCGCACCGTATGGTTCAAGGGCGAAGGGTGGACCGACGAATCCTACGACGAAACGGTGCCCAACCTGGTGATTACAGATTTAGACCAACTGCTATAATACTAAACACGACGTGAAATCAAGCATGAAAAGAAATTTTGTGAACACTTTCAAACTGAAGAAGACAAGCCTGCTGCTCGTGCTCTTGATGATGGCCCAAAGCATGGCTGCACAGATAAGCGGTGTCATCACCGATGCCGTCACCGGCGACACCATCCCCCATGCCAGCGCCATCTACCAGGGGCATCACATTGCCGTGTCGGCCGATGACGAGGGACGATACACCATCGAGCGTCACAACGGATGGTATCTAACGCTCTCGGCACTGGGCTACGAGAAAGTGAGGGTGCTCATCGGCAGCAACACCCCCTCGACACTCAACGTGAAATTGAAACCCGAAACAAAAACGCTGCAGAACGTGGTGGTGAAGTCGAAACGCAAGAAGTACAGCCGCAAAGACAATCCGGCCGTCGAACTGATGCGCAGGGTGATTGCCGCCAAGAAGAAGACACGGTTGGAAAACCACGACTATTACCAGTTCAACAAATATCAGAAAATAACGCTCGCCTTCAACGACTTAACGCCAAAGGACCTCGAGTCGTCGCTTTTCAAAAAGCACCAGTGGCTGCTCAACCAGGTGGAGCCTTCGCCCTACACCAAGAAGCTCATTCTGCCCATCTCTGTAGATGAAACGCTCACACAAATCATCTATCGCAAAAGCCCACGCTCGGAAAAGCACATCATCAAGGGCCAAAACTCTACAGGCATCAACCACCTCATAGAAACGGGCGACATCCTGAACACCGCCCTGAAGGACGTCTTCACCGACGTGGACATCTACGACGACCAGGTGCGACTGCTGCAGTATCCGTTCACGTCGCCCATCGGCAAGGATGCCATCAGTTTCTACCGTTTCTACATCGAGGACACGGTCTATGTGGACAAAGACCTGTGCTACCACCTGCAGTTCATTCCCAACAACCAGCAGGACTTTGGCTTCCGCGGCGAAATCTACGTGCTCTGCGATTCAACGCTGCACGTGAAGCGCTGCAACATGACCATTCCCAAGCGCAGCGACGTGAACTTTGTGGAGAACCTGCAAATCATGCAAGAATACACCCGGCTTCCCAATGGCGAATGGGCTCTCTCGGTTGACGACATGTTCGTGGAGATGGCCCTGACCAAATTTCTCAGCAAGGCTCTCGTCATACGAACGACGCGACTGAGCGACTACGCCTTTGACGAACTGCCCAAGCAACTCTTCAAGGGCAAGGCCAAGGAACGGCGCGACGCCGACGCCATGATGCGCGACGAAGCCTTCTGGAACCAATACCGCGGCGTGGAGCTGACCAAGGGCGAAAGTTCGATGGACGCCTTCATCCACAACATTGAGCAGATAAAAGGCTTCAAGTGGTTCATCTTCGGCATCAAGGCACTGGTGGAGAACTTTGTGGAAACCAGTCCGCAGGGCAAGAAAAACTATGTCGATATAGGCCCCGTGAACACCATGATCTCGAAGAACCCCGTGGACGGACTGCGCACGCGTATCAGCGCACAGACCAATGCCAATCTCAATCCACACTGGTTTGCTTCGGGCTACGTGGCCCGTGGCTGGAAGAGCAAGAAGAACTACTACAAGGGCGAACTCACCTATTCGTTCAACAAGAAAGAATACCTGCCCCGTGAGTTTCCCAAACGCACACTCACACTTACCAGCACCTACGACGTCTGTGCGCCCACCGACAAGTTCATGCGCACCGACAAGGATAACGTCTTCACCGCCTTCAAATGGAGCAAGGCCGAGAAAATGATGTTCTACAACCGCCAGTCGCTCACCTTCGAGCGCGAGGAAGACTGGGGCTTCAAGACCACCTTCAGCCTGAAGACCGAGGCCAACGAGGCCACCGGCGACCTCTACTTCGCCAGCCTTGCCGACATCAACCGCCAAATGGAGCAACTCAAGAACGAGCCGCCAGCAGCCAGTGGCGCCGACTGGGCACCCACTGTGGCCGACGCACAGGCCGCTCTCTACACCGACAACCTGCACCACGGAAAGTTCCGCACCACCGAACTGCGCGGCGAGCTGCGCTTTGCCCCCGGCGAAACCTTCATCAACACCAAGCAGCGCCGCATCAAGATGAACCTGGACGCCCCCGTGTTCACCATCGGCCACACCATCGGCCTGAAAGGCGTCTTTGGTGCCAACTATGCCTATCACGTCACCGACGCCAGCATCTACAAACGCTTCTGGATGAAGAGCTGGGGAAAGATAGACTGCTACCTCAAGGGCGGCATCCAGTGGACCAAGGTGCCCTATCCGTTGCTGCTCATGCCCGCCTCCAACCTGTCGTACATCATTCAGGACGAAACCTTCAACCTGGTGAACAACATGGAGTTCCTCAACGACCGCTACGCCTCGCTTGACATCTCGTGGGACATGAACGGAAAGATTTTCAACCGCATTCCGCTGCTCAAGAAGCTCAAGTGGCGCGAGTACATCGGCGTGAAGTGCCTATGGGGAGACCTCTCCGACAAGAACAACCCCACACTCGAACAGAATGCCAACGACACCGACCTGATGCCTTTCCCCTACGGAAGCTACATCATGAACAAAAAAGAGCCCTATGTGGAGCTTATCGCCGGTGTCCACAACATATTCAAGATTCTGCACGTAGAGTATGTGCGCCGATTGAACTATCTCAATCTGCCCACCGCCAACAAACACGGTATCAGAATGATGGTGAGAATGACGTTCTAAGGACAGCGCTCCCAACTCCTAAGCACCTAAACTCCATTAAAAAAATGATAAATATATGCTTAGCCGACCGACAGGACATCACCCGAGCAGGGCTGATGTACATCTGTCAGCAGATAGACGGCACACGGTTGAAATACACCGAAGACAAAACCGAACTCATAGAACAACTCAAGCAGTACCCCGACTCGGTGGTACTGCTTGACTATACGCTTTTCGACATCAACGATGCCGAAGAACTGCTCATCCTCTGCCAGCGATTTGCCACAGCCCGCTGGGTGCTCTTCTCTGAAGACCTCAGCCAGGACTTTGTGCGACGGGTGGTGGCCTCGTGGAGCCAAATCAGCATTCTGCTCAAAGAATCGCCTCTGAACGAAATCAGCCAGGCCATCAACTATGCCATCAAGCGCCAACGCTACATTTGCCAGCGCATGGCCGAGCAACTGCTTGCACCAGCCGCAGTTCCTGAAGAGAACGTGCGCCTCACGGCCACCGAACGCGAAATACTCAAGGACATCGCCATGGGAATGACCACCCGCGAGATAGCCGAAAAGCGTTTCTCCAGTTTCCACACGGTCAACACCCACAGGAAAAACATTTTCCGAAAAATCAATGTCAACAACGTCCACGAAGCCACTCGCTACGCCCTGCGCGCCGGACTTGTAGATTCGGCAGAGTATTACATCTGATTGATTTCAGGAGAAGAAGAAACAAAAGTCGGGGGTACGAGAATTCTGTTTACAAATGGGAACTCCATTTACTAAACATTTCTCGTACCCCCGAACCTTGGTACTTTTGATGTTTTCAGATGATTACTTGATGCCGAGGTTTAGAGCGCAAACTTATAACCTACGGTGAACTGCAGAATCCGAGTGTTGTTCTTCTCCTCGTAGCCACGCCATTTGGACAGCCACTGCGGAGCCTCGTTCTTCATCCACTGCGGATTGTTCTTCAGCACATCGGTGACACCCACATTATAGCGGATTTCAAGATTCAGGCCGAAGGGGAACTCATAGGAAATGCTTGCGGGCACAGACAGCTCGAACTTATTCATGTCCGACTTGTCATAGTCGCCCTTGGCTTTGGTCATGAAACCAGCCTGAAAACCAGTGTTGAGCGAAAGTCCCTTCCAAACATAGAATTTAGCCATGACGGGAACAGTGATGTAGTCGTTTTCCTGGTTCTTGTCGCCTTCCTTGACCTTCCAGCCTTCCTGCTCGTAGAATGCGCCTGCGCTCACGCCGAACCAGTCGGCCACCTTGTATTCGAGATCAAAACCGGCTACCAATACATACCGATTATCCAACACATCCTTGCCGCCCGAAATGTCAGCAGCATTGAATCCCACCTTAGGCATCAGCGACCATGTGCCCTCTTCCATTTGTGCGCTCATGGTCAGCGTTGCTGTCAGCATGACAGCAATCATCACTAACTATTTCATGTTTTCTTCAGTTTTTAAGTTCCACATTATTATTTCTAGCTAATTATCAGTTTTGTTACAGCTTTTGATTCTGTCGGTAAATCTGCTGCAAAGATAAGGTTTTTCTTGATTCATTGTCATGTTTCTTCCTGTTTTTTCTCAAAATCGACAAAAAGGAGATGTAAATCAAGATTATACGATGACTGACGACCCTCTTCTCAGAAAAAACGATGCTCTTGGCGATTTGGGGGCAACACCGACCTCCAGCCAATTCGCAACAGAGGTCTCTCCGAGTTATAAAAAAAGTAAATTGAGGAAAAATAATGGACGAAATGGAGTGCTTTTTTTTCGTATTTGTAGTAACTTTGCACACGATTTAAAAACGGATTCAAACAATAGAAGCAAGGATAATGAGAAAGTATGTTATGCCGACAACGAAGTTCGTTGTGATGTACGAAGAAGGACACTTGCTGGATCAAGTGTCAGAAGTTAAAGGCAACGCCGGTATTGGACTTGGTGGTGGCGGTGATGGTACGCCAGAACATGGTGGCCAGCCTCGTGCCGACGAAGCCAACGCTTGGGAAGAGGTGGAAGGCCATAGTGTCTGGGAAGAGTAAACGACCGTTACAAAGATATTGATTTTTATACAGAAAAAGGGAAACAGCCTCCTTCACCCAATGTGAGGCAACAAGATATTCCCTCTGCTTGAGAAAAGAGAACTTCACAAGCAGAGGGTATTTGCATTATGGCAGTCAGAGGCAAAACAAGCCAAAACAGAGTTAAAATATAATAAATAGGTGGTTAAGCGCACGATTTGCATTACCTTTGCATAAGAAAACGTCATTTCGTCGTGGAAACCAGCAGCGGCGCTCCGCACCGTTTCGCTTTCCTTTGGCGACATTTTGTAGCAATCAACAAAAAAACAGTACAATAACATCAATGAAACAGTACAGACTCGTTGACAATGTCATGGGGTGGCTGGCATTTGCGATAGCCGCCATCGTGTATTGTTCAACCATCGAGCCGACAGCCAGTTTCTGGGACTGTCCTGAGTTTATCACCACAGGTTACAAACTAGAAGTGGGCCACCCGCCGGGGGCTCCGTTCTTCATGCTCACGGCCAATCTGTTCACCCAACTGGCCGGCGACCCGTCGAAGGTGGCTTTCATGGTGAACATCATGAGTGCGTTGCTTTCCGCCACTTGCATTTTGTTCTTGTTTTGGAGCATCACCCATCTGACACGCCGTCTGCTCATCGACTCATGGAGCGAGCTGACCACCCAGAAACTCATTGCCATCGAAGCCAGCGGACTGGTGGGAGCACTCATCTACACCTTCAGCGACACATTTTGGTTCTCGGCCGTTGAGGGCGAGGTCTATGCCTACTCATCGGCCTTCACGGCAGTGGTGTTTTGGCTCATCCTGAAGTGGGAGGACCACGCCGACGAGCCTCACAGTGACCGCTGGTTGGTGCTCATCATGTATATGACGGGGCTTTCCATCGGCGTACACCTGCTCAACCTTCTCTGTGTACCCGCCATTGTGTTGGTTTATTACTACAAGCGTTTTCCCAATGCCGACCTGAAAGGATCGCTCATAGCCCTGTTCATTTCCTTTGTGTTCGTCGCCGCCATACTCTATGGCGTAGTGCCGGGCATCATCACTGTGGGCGGATGGTTCGAGCTGTTCTTCGTCAACACGCTGGGCATGCCCTTCAACACGGGCGTCATCATCTACCTGCTGCTGTTGGTGGGCATCGTCATCTGGGCCATCTACGAAACATACCAAAACAAGAGCCGCTCGCGCCAGAACATCGCGTTCCTGGCATCGGTGGGCATGCTCGGCATCCCGTTCTACGGCTATGGCTGGTCGGCATTCCTCATCGGCATTGTGGTGCTGGCCTTGCTGTGGGTGGTAATCAGCGGCAAAATACCCCGTGTGCCCGCCATCACGGCCCGCATGAAGAACACCACACTGCTCTGCCTGCTCATGCTCATGATTGGCTACTCCACGTATGCCGTCATCGTCATCCGTTCGTCGGCCAACCCGCCCATGGACCAGAACTCGCCCGAAGACATCTTCACTCTGGGCAAATACCTCAGCCGCGACCAGTATGGAGACCGTCCGCTGCTCTACGGACAGGCCTACACCTCGCAGGTGAAGCTCAGCGTTGATGGCAACATGTGCCGCCCCGTCTTCAGCGAGGGCGCCCCCGAATATCAGCGCAAGGAGAAAGCCTCCGACACAGAGAAAGACTCTTACTTCATCGTGGGCTACAAGCGCAACTATGAGTACGCACAGAACATGTTCTTCCCCCGCATGCACGACTCCAGCCATACCAATGCCTACGAGAGTTGGATGGGAGGCGTTGACGGACGCACCGTGCAATACGACCGATGTGGCGAAATGATTGATGTGAAGGTGCCCACACAGATGGAAAACATACGTTTCTTCCTGTCGTATCAGTGCAACTTCATGTACTGGCGCTACTTCATGTGGAACTTTGCAGGCCGACAGAACGACATCCAGGGTCATGGCGAACTGGAGCACGGCAACTGGCTCACTGGCTTCAAGTGGATTGACAACATGCGACTGGGCGACCAGGACCTGTTGCCCGACGACCTGAAGGAAAACAAGGGGCACAATGTGTTCTACTGTCTGCCGCTGCTGTTGGGCCTCATCGGTCTGTTCTGGCAGGCCTACCGCGGAAAGAAAGGCATCCAGCAGTTCTGGGTGGTGTTCTTCCTGTTCTTCATGACGGGTCTGGCCATCGTCATCTACCTCAACCAGACACCGCTGCAGCCACGCGAACGCGACTATGCCTACGCCGGCTCGTTCTATGCCTTCGCCATCTGGTGTGGCATGGGTGTGGCCGCCATCATCGACCTGTTGGAACGCCGTCTGAAGTTGAACAACGTGGCAGTGGCCGCCATCGTTGGACTCGTATGCCTGCTCGTGCCCGTGCAAATGGCCAGCCAGACATGGGACGACCACGACCGAAGCGGACGCTACACTTGCCGCGACTTCGGACAGAACTACCTCATGTCGCTGCAACAGGAGGGCAACCCCATCATCTTCACCAACGGCGACAACGACACGTTCCCCCTGTGGTACAACCAGGATGTGGAGGGTGTGCGAACCGATGCCCGCGTGTGCAACTTGAGCTACCTGCAAACCGATTGGTACATCGACCAGATGCGCCGCCCGGCCTACGATTCGCCGTCGGTGCCCATATCATGGCCACGACTCGACTACTGCTCGGGTACCAACGAAATTGTAGAAATAGACCCCAGTGCCAAGGAAGAAATCCTGCAGTTCTACAAGGACAATCCCGAACAGGCCCGCGAGAACTTCGGCGACGACCCGTTCGAGCTGAAAAACGTGTTGAAATACTGGGTGCGCAACAAGAACAAGGATCTGCACCTCATTCCCACCGATACGCTCTTCATGACCATCGACAAAGAGGCTGTTCGCAAGAGCGGCATGATGATGGCAGCAGACTCCATTCCCGACAGAATGGTCATCTCGCTCAAGGGAAAGAGCGCCCTCTACAAGGGTGACCTGATGATGCTCGAAATGATTTCGCAGTGCAACTGGACCCGCCCCATCTACGTGGCTCTCACCGTGGGCGAAGACAACTACATGAACCTGGGCAACAACTTCGTGCAGGAAGGTCTGGTGAACCGCATCACTCCGTTCACCACTAACATTGGCGGGCAGCCCGTTCCCGGCGCCAAGAACTATGACACCAAGCGCACTTACGAAAACCTGATGAAGCGGTTCAAGTTCGGAGGACTCGACCAAAAAGGCATCTATCTCGACGAAACCGTCATGCGCATGTGCTACACCCACCGCCGACTGTTCGGCGACTTGGCCCTGCGACTCATTCAGGAGAACCAAAAAGACAAGGCCGCAAAGGTGCTGGCCTACGCCGACAAGGTGATACCGGCCTACAATGTTCCAAAGAACTACACCAGCGGAGCTCTGAACTTTGCCAAGGCCTACGCGCTTGTGGGCAACAAGCAATTGGCCAAGCAAGACCTGCAAGCCGTATGGACCAACTGCGCCCAATATCTGAAGTGGTACTTGTCGCTCGATGCCAACCGATTCGCACAGTCGCAGCAGGACTGCTTGATTCAGTTCTACGTCATGCAACAGTGTCTCGACGTGGCCGACATCATCGACAACAAGTGGAGCGACAAGTTGGCTGAAGAAATGTCGAAGCTGGCCAACACCTTCGAAGGCAGAGGCGGCAAACTCTATCAGGAATAATCAATCTTGCAAGTTGGGAGTCGAGAGCAAGGAATCAGGAGCATGAACGTTCCGCATTCCAAGCTCTTCACTCCTAACTCATAATATCTAAACCAACAAAAAAGGATGATCATTGAACAACCAGCCAAATGGCTGCGATGGCTTTACCCAAAAGCTACGTGGCGAATGGACAAGAATGTGCGAGCCGTCTATCTCACTTTCGACGACGGCCCCATTCCCGAAGCCACGCCTTTCATCCTCGAAACACTGCGTCGCTACGGCGTGAAGGCGACCTTCTTCATGGTGGGCGACAACGTTCACAAACACCCTGAGCTCTACCAACAAATAGTCAGCGAAGGCCATCAGGTGGGCAACCACACCTTCAACCACTTGGGCGGTTTCAAGCACTGGACCACCACCTACATCATCAACACCTACAAAGCCAACGAGCTCATTCACTCGCACTTGTTCCGTCCTCCCCACGGGTGGATGCGCCACAGTGTCTATTACTGGCTGAGCAAAGATTTCCGCATCGTGATGTGGGATCTCGTAACGCGCGACTACTCCAAATGGCTCACTGCCGACGAAGTGGTGGAGAATGTGAAACAGTTCGCCCGCAACGGCTCAATCATCACTTTCCACGATTCGCTGAAGAGCATTGACAAACTGCGGACTGCCCTGCCCCAGTCCATCGAATGGCTTCAGCAGCAGGGTTACGAGTTCAGAATTTTCGACTGAGAGCATGAAACGACCGGCCATTGAGATACCCGCGATATTGCTTGAGCCAACGGCTCCTGCGCAGGTGCTGCTTCATGCCTGCTGCGCCCCATGTTCGTCGGCCATTGTCGAGTGGATGGTGCAGCACAACCTCCGCCCCACCATTTTCTATTTCAATCCCAACATCTTTCCACAAGAAGAATACGCCGTCCGCAAGAACGAGAGCAAACGCCATGCCGAGAGCATGGGGCTCAGCTGGATTGACGGCGACTACGACCATGCCCTCTGGCAACGTCATGTGTGCGGTCTGGAGAATGAGCCCGAGCGCGGAAGCCGCTGCCAACAGTGCTTCAACATGCGAATGCTGGCCGCCGCCCACAAAGCCCATGAGTTGGGCATAGAAGTGTTCACCACCACGCTGGCCTCATCGCGGTGGAAAAGCATCGAACAGATTACGCAGGCGGGACTCGCAGCCCAGGCCGCCGTGCCCGGCACACTGTTCTGGGCGCAGAACTGGCGCAAGGGTGGACTCTACGAGCGCCGCAACCAACTGCTCAAAGAATACCAGTTCTACAACCAGCAATACTGTGGCTGCGAATACAGCATGAGAAAGACGGACCATGAATGATGACAAGGAAAAGGGCAAAAGAAGAAAGATTGCTGAAAATGACAGTAATGAAACACCTCGCATGAACGAACAGAAACGCCTTGAACGCTCGGCAAGACTGCACAGCAGCCGCTCGTACGCCCTGCTGCAGCGGCTCACCTCCTATCTGGATCGCTACTATCTCGATGCGGCCCTGGGATTTGCCATTCCTGGGGGCATTGGCGACATGATTTCAGCGTTCTTCTCGCTAGCCTACGTCTATTTCGCGGCGTTTGTCATCAAGTCGCTGCCCCTCACGCTGGCCATTCTGAACAACACCCTGCGCGACGTAGTGCTGGGCATGATACCCTTCTACGTGGGCGACGTCATCGACATTTTCCACCGCGCCAACAAGCAAAACATGAATCTCGTCAACGGATTTGTTGAGGGCGACCAGACCGTCATCAAGGAAGTGAACCGCAAGGCTTGGCTGTCGGCCATCTTCATCGTGCTGCTCATTGCCGCCATCGTTGGCATGGTTTATCTTCTCATTTGGCTCACAAAAACACTGGGCACCATGCTTTTCAGTTGAAAAGCTTGGTGCCCAGTCTGTTTTCTGTTTCTTACATTATCCGAAACCGAGACCGAAAGGTCTGGCTGTTACCCCTGCATGTCATAGACCACCTGCATGAGCTGTTTGCCCAACGCGTCGGCCTCGTCCATGGTGTGCGCCTCGCTATAGACGCGGATGATGGGCTCGGTGTTCGATTTGCGCAGGTGTACCCAGCGGTCGGGGAAGTCGATTTTCACGCCGTCGATGTCGTTGACGTTGGCATCGGGATTGGCCGCAAACATCTCCTTCACCTTCACCAGAATGGCATCCACGTCGGTGTCGGGAGTAAGGTCGATGCGGTTCTTGGCAATGAAATAGTTGGGGAACTGCTGGCGCAACTCGCTCACGCGACAGCCTTTCTGTGCCAGCGACGAAAGGAACAAGGCTATGCCCACCAACGCATCGCGGCCATAGTGGCTCTCAGGATAGATGACTCCGCCGTTGCCTTCGCCGCCGATGACAGCCCCCACTTCCTTCATCTTGGTGGTGACGTTCACCTCGCCCACGGCAGCAGCAGCATACTGGCCACCATGCTTTTCGGTCACGTCGCGCAGGGCGCGGGTTGACGAAAGGTTGCTCACGGTGTTGCCCTTGGTGTGGCTCAGCACATAGTCGGCCACGCTCACCAACGTGTATTCTTCGCCAAACATGGTGCCGTCCTCGCTGATGAAAGCCAGACGGTCAACGTCGGGATCGACCACGATGCCAAGGTCGTACTTGCCTGTGCGCATTTCGTCCATGATGCCCTGCAGGTTTTTCTCCAGTGGCTCAGGATTGTGGGCAAAGTCGCCAGTGGGTTCGTTGTTGAGAACAGTGTATTCCACGCCCAGTTCGTCGAGCAGTTTGGGCAGGATGATGCCTCCAACCGAGTTGATGGCATCTACACAGACGCGGAAGTGCGCCTTGCGCACGGCCTCGGCATCCACCAGTTCGAGGCTCATCACGTCGTCGATGTGCCACTGGTCGGCCTCGTCGCAGTTGATGTATCGGCCCAGATGGTCAACGTCGGCATAGCAGAATTCTTCCTTCTCGGCGATGCTGAGCACCTCGGCACCGTCTTTGGCCGTAAGGAACTCGCCTTCGTTGTTGAGCAACTTCAGCGCGTTCCACTGGCGCGGGTTGTGGCTGGCAGTGATGATGATGCCACCGTCGGCGCCCAACTGCCGCACCGCAAGCTCGGTGGTGGGCGTAGTGGCCAGACCGATGTTGACCACATCGTAACCCATGCCCATCAGCGTTCCGCAGACGACGCTATCGACCATCACTCCCGACATGCGGGCGTCGCGTCCCACAACGATGGTGGCGCGGTGGTCGTTGAACTCAGCGTTCTGCCCATTGCCGCCATTGCGACGGATAAAGGTAGCGTATGCTGTTGTAAACTTGACGATGTCCAGAGGATTGAGCGTGTCGCCCGTGGGTCCGCCGATGGTGCCGCGGATGCCCGAAATAGATTTAATCAGTGTCATTGTTTTATATTCGTTATTTTATATATAATCACATTAACTCTCACATATAAAGCAAAAAAACAGAAATTAGGAGTTAGGAGCCTGCCCACTGTAAAGACACAAAAAACTCCTAACTCCTAATTCTTAACTCCTAATTCACTACAGCCCCCTTTCGTAGGTTATCTCGTAGAAACAAGGATAGACGCTCTGCGTGGCGTATGCCTGTCCCTGCGTGTGGGGAACGATGAGTCTCACCTTGGCCGTTTCGTCCTCGGCCTTGCTGGGACGACCCACGTTGATGTATGACAGCGGCACGAGCCATCCGGCAGGCACCGAGGTGCTTCCGTAGGCCGACGCCATCACGCTGTTGCCCGAAACAAAGGAAGCCGTGAACGAACCGCTGGTGTTGGTAACGGTCAGTTTATCGACCAGCGAAGCATAGTAGAGCACGTTGTTGGTGAGCTGCAGTGAGTCGGTCAGCAGATTGGTTTCTTTGAAACGGCAGAGCACCGTGGCCGTTTCGCCCTTCTTGATGGCTTCGCCACATCCTTTGCGCACAATCTGCATATAAACGCCGGTGCTCTCGAAGAGCACATACTGGTTTTTGCTCACGTCGGTGGTGTAGTTGCTGGCCTTGAAGTCGGCCTCTGAAATGACGTGAATGGTCGAGTCGGCTATAAACTTCTGTATGGCCGCCGTCTCCTTCTTCTTCTGGTCGGCGTAGGTCTCGTGCTTGTTGCACCCTACCGTCAGCAGAGCTGCCAACAACACGAATAGTGCTATGAAAGATTTTCTCTTCATGGGCTTGTTGTTCTTTTGTTTCAGACCGCAAATATACTAAATTCCGCCCTAAAACCTCGCTGATTAGCGATATTTAACAGCAAAAAGCTGCAAATGCCTCGCGAACGATACGCTCGGCCTCGTCGAGTGAGCAGTTTAGCCGGCCGCCAGCGGCATTGAGATGGCCGCCGCCATTGAAGAACCTTTCGGCCATTTTGTTGGCGGGGAAATTGTCCACCGAGCGGATGCTCACCCACACCAGATTTTCGCGCTCGGTGTCCTCGCGCAGCGAGAGCGACACTTTCATGCCCTTGATTTGCAGCGGCATGTTCACCAATCCCTCGGCATCGCCCTTGATGTAGTGGAACCGTTTCAGGTCCTTGCGCGACAAGGCGAAATAGGCTGCATGCTGCTCGGCAAAGACATTCAGCTTGGTGTAGAGCACATAGCCAATGAGCCTCAGCCGCCACTCGCTGTAGTTGTTGTAAACGTTGCGGTAGATTTTGTCCTTGTTGATGCCTTTGGTGAGCAACTGGCTGACAATGAAATAGATTTCGGGCGTGGTGCTGTTGTAGGTGAAGCCTCCCGTGTCGGTCATCATGCCGCAATAAATGGGCACTGCCACCTTGCGATCCATCTGCTCGAAACCGCCGAGCTGCCAAATCAACCTGAACACCAGCTCTGCCGTAGAACAAGCCCACGGCCTCGACACGCTCAGCGCCATGCCGGTATCGGGCTGCAAGTGGTGGTCGATGAGTACGCGCTTGGCCTCGCTCTGCCGCAGGCTGCCGCCCATCTGTTCGCCCAGGCGGTCGATGGTGTTGAAGTCCAAACAGAACACCACGTCGGCCGTGCGCAGCAGCAACTGCGCCGTTTCAACATGCTTGTCGTAGCGCAGAATGCGCTCCGTGCCTGGCAGCCACTGCAGGTAGTCGGGAAACATGTCGGGCACAATGATGCGCGGATCCTTGCCCTGCTGGCGCAGGTATTCTGCCCATGCCAGCGACGACCCTATGGCGTCGCCGTCGGGATTCTGGTGGCAACATACCACCACGTTCGTGGCATCGGCAATGAGTGTGCGCAATTGCGCACACTCTTGCTCAGAAAGAAGATTGATGTCCAATTGTCAATTGTGTCAATTATCAATTGTCAATGATCAGAACAGTTTCTCAGGATAAACACCGTCGGCCACCAACTGGTGGATGCGCTCTACGGTGCCCTCGCGGTCGGCGGCATAGGTCACGCCAAACCATTTCGAGGTGGTGTCGAGCACCTTCACCGTGGCCGTTCCGTCAACAATCAGCTTGTTCACCATCAGGGGAATGAAGAATTCGGCCTTCAGGTTCTCCATGTTCTTCGGGTCGGAGAGGAACTCCTTGAAGTAAGCCTCCGAATGGGCGAAATAGTCGGGGGTGAAGCCCCACATGTTCATCGAAACGGGCGTATTGTCGGCCACTACCACCCAACGTCCTTCCTCGTCCTTGTAGCGGATGGGCTCGCTCGCAGCGCCTGCATTGGAGCCGTCCTCGGCACAACGCACAATCTCGGTGCGCTCCACCACCGTGGTCAGACAGTCCTGCTCGTCTTTCGAGCAGATGCCGCGAGCCACCGTTCCGTTTTCGCTCAGCGTGTTGCCCACACGGAATCCCACCATGGCATACTGGTTCGTCGCGCCCTCGGGCAGTTCGCTCAGGAACTTGCCAATCACCATGAAGGCGTCGCGGTTGTAGAAGTCATCGCAATTGATCACGCAGAAAGGCTCCTTAATCACGTCCTTGCCCATGAGCACGGCGTGGTTGGTGCCCCACGGCTTCACACGTCCCTCGGGACAGCTGAAGCCCTCGGGCAATGCGTCGATGCTCTGGAAGCACAATTCGCAGGGTATCTTGTCCTCATACTTGGCAAGAATCTGTGTGCGGAACTGCTCCTCAAAATCTTTGCGGATGACCCACACAATCTTCCCGAATCCTGCCTGAATGGCATCATAAATACTATAGTCCATGATGGTCTCGCCGTTGGGGCCCAGACCGTCGAGCTGTTTCAGACCGCCATAGCGGCTGCCCATGCCCGCAGCAAGCAAAAACAATGTTGGTTTCATGTTTTTTCCGTTTTTATGAATGAGTTGTGTTTTTTATTAAGCTTTGAATCTTGTTTTAGTTTGCAAAGGTAATAAAAAAACAGTAAGTATTTATCAAAAAACAACATTTTCTTTCCCCCCCACTTTTTTTTTGCAAATCCGTCGAACCTCCGACTCAAAAGCGCATGGGAAAAATACAAAGAAAAACCACAGAAAAATATCTCCCGACGATGGCTCAAAATTTTCTAGAGAAATTGAGCACAACGTCGGGAGATATTTTTCTGTGGTCGAGCATTAAAAAAATAACGTCGGGAGACAGCTAGCTGAAACGCCAAGACTCAGAGGACACGCTCCAAGTCTCTCTGGGCGCACGTCAGTTTCTCACCACCTTGCGACCATTGACAATGTAGAGTCCGCGCGGCAGCTGACTGCCGTCGGCAGGCATGGCGATGCGCTGGCCTTGCAGATTAAAGACAGCCGTGTTGACGCTGGTTTCGGCAGCGATGCTCTTCACAGCGGTGGACTCCTTGCGGTCAACATCAAACTTCAGGGCCACCGTCTTGGCATCGCCCAGATACTGGTTTGCGTCGCCTTCAAGGCCGATAACCGACAGGGGAATCATCTTGAGCATCATCTTAGAAGTTGCACCGATCTTACAGAAGATGTTGTCTTCGGCAGTAACGCCCTCGGCTATCTTGACGCTGCCCGTGAGGGTGGACATGTCGGTGAGGTCGATGGTGCAGAGGTCCTTGCCGTTTTTGCTCTGCAAATCGATGTGCCCGGCCATGACGGGAGTCAAGTCGCCTCCCTTGAACTGAACCACACCCTCACAGTACAAGCAAACGACTCCCACCAACTGCTGGGGCGTGAAATCGCCGGGAGCCAACGGGCCGTCCTTCAGCGTTACCACGATGTCAGCCTCTTGCTGTTGGGCTTTCAGCTGTTGCGCAAAGGGAGCGGTGAACATGGTGAGCGCTATAACCATAAGTACGTAGATTTTCTTCATTTTCTTTTTCCTTTCTTTTTTGGGTTTTACTTATGTTGCAAATTATTGATATTCCAAGCGTGAAGACCTTAGAACGGATATCCAATGGCGAAGTGGATGGTGCGGGCGTCACGGAAGGGGTTGACATTGAAATAGCCCGAGCGGCCCGTGTCGTAAGGTGCGTGAAGGCCTATGCCCCAGTCGAGACGCAGCACGAGAAAGTCCAAGTCGTAGCGCAGGCCGACGCCGGTGCCGAGCGCCAACTGGCGCGGCAGGTTCTTGAGTTTGAACACCTGGCCCTCTTGCCTCTCGTTCAGCTCGTCCGAACCATAGTCGCGGCGGAAGTCCCACACGTTGCCCGCATCGAGAAACAGCGCGCCATGCAGGTTGCCGAACAACCGTGTGCGATACTCCAAGTTGGCCACAAAGCGTATTTGGCCGTTCTGCATGAGATAGGACAACAGGCGCGACTCTTTGTTGGAAAGGTCTGCCAACGGCTCGAAGTTTCCCGGGCCGAGGGTGCGCACAGGGAAGGCGCGCACGCTGTTGGCTCCTCCCGCATAGTAGCGTTCGCTGAAAATGGCGGTTGAGCTGTTGCCATAGGTATAGACAAATCCGGCATTGACATGGCCCACCACACGCGAATAGGGGCTGAGCGTCCACGTCTTGGTGAAGTCAGTTTCGGCACGGACAAACTGCGAATAGGGATTTTTGAACATCTTCTTGTTCTTCTCGTTCCACTTATGCCCTGCTGCCAAATAGCCCAGCGACAAGAGGTTGCCAGCCTCAGAGAGGGTGATTTCCCAACGTATGGGGTTTTGGATTCCGGCAGGACTGGTGTAAGTATAGGTATATCGCATTTCGGGTACGAAATGGTCGCTCACCATGGTGAGCATATAGGGGTTTTCCGCCATGAGCGTGTCAAAATCGGCCGTGTGGCTGTTCATGAACTGATACTTCACGGTGAGGGGGCTGAACTCGTGGCGACTGCTCTCGGAAGTCTGCCAACGGTAGGTCCACTCGCCCGAAACCACGTGCATCTTGTAGTAGCCGGGACGGCTGATGATGTTGGTGGATGCCTTGGCTAGAGTCGAGGGCGTAGTGTAGAAACGCCGGCGGCGCGGGCGGGCGGGCTGATGTCCGCCAGCCCTGGAGTCCGTACGGGGGCGACGCACCCGGTTGCCGCCAAAAAACGGAGCCACAATGCGCGGAAACTCCAGCGACGCGTCGGCACCATATTCATAGGTGTTCATGCCGCTGCTGTTTTTGCCCGTCTGCCACTCGTAGGAGCCATGCAGGTTGATGTCGAGCTTCTCACCGCCTCGGAAAGCATTGCGCTTGGTCAGACCGAGACGCAACTCGGGCCCCATTCGCCCGACGGTACGGTTGACGAAGTTGGTCTCGATGTAGGTGTCGTAGGGTTTGTCGAGAATGCAGTTGATGGCCAGGTCGAGTGTGTCGCAGGTGGCGGTGGTGTCGCGCGGAGTGAAACTGAAATCCACCATGCTGAACAGTCCCATGGCATTGATGTTGCTGACGGTCTGCATGTAGTTGTCGTAGTTGAAGAGCTGGCGGCGGCGCAGGCGCATGCCGCCCAGAATGACTCGGGGGCGCAGCTTCGGTTTGTCGCCCGTATAACGCACGGTGAGCGAACGGCGCACCAAGCTGTCGGTGGGCTGCTCCATGAACGACCTGCGTATGTCGAGACGCACACGCCCTATGTACCACTGGCGCGTGGCTTGGGGCGGAATCTCGTCGGCCAGTTGCAGCCTCAGCTGGGCATGACCCGGCACTTGCAGCGTGTCGGCCAAATAAGAGGCATAGCCAGGCTGATAGTAATAGTAGCCATTGTTGCGGAACAGGCTGCTCAACCGCGAACGCTCAGCATCGAGCCCACTCACAGTGAAGGGGTCGCCCTTGCGGATGAGAGCCTCGTCGGCGGTGGCGGTTATCAGGCTGTCGGCGGTGTCGGGGAACCCCACGTAGCTCATGCTGTCAACCACGAAGAGCGGCCCCATGTCAACGGTGTAGCCAATCTTGCTTTTCTTGGGATTCTTCTGCGCAACGGCCGAGTAACTCACCTTGCCATGGAAATAGCCATGGTTTCTGAGCACCGACTGAGCCACCGATGCGCGCAGGGCCGGGTTGACCATGCTCATGAGCACCGGCGGTTTGCCGAAAGCCTTGGTCATCCATCGGCCAAAGCCCGTTTCCGACTTGCTGTAGGCATTCCATATCCACAGACCGTAGGGAAAGGGTGTGCGATAGTAGCTGCTGCCAAAGAGGGCTCCGTTGGGAGCTGTGGCAAGGGCTGCGTCTATTTCCTCGCGGGTGGTGATGAAGTTGTCGTTCTTCTCGTAGTTCTGATAGTCTATCTTGGTGAGTCCGGTGAACAGTTGGTCGTCGTCGGGGATGTTGGCCGTGGTGGAGCAGCCCGTCAGCACCAGCAGGCACAACAGCACACCGCCCATGATGCCAAGGGCGATACGTACATTCAGCGAGAAGCGTATGGCGTTTAACATGCTTTTGTTCATTCTTTTGGTTTGGTTAGACTGTCGGTTTTCTGTGTCCCCGGTGTCTGGCCGGCAGGCACTGCCCCTGACGCGGCGGTTCCCGGCGGCCGCTGGGGAGTGGTTTGGTCGCCCCGCAGGGTGAAGATGTCCTTGAAGTGCTGCAGCGAACGCCGCCAGATGAAGCCGCCTCCGTAGAGCTGGGTGTAGCCGTCAATCCAGTCGTAAGTGTTGTTCTGGAAGAACAGTTTCACGTATTTGTTGGCCGTGTCGTCGAGCCGGTATTCCAGAGCCACGTTGTCGAAGAACGAATTGTCGCGGTTGTCCATCTCGGCACCTGTTGAAACCTTTCCGCCCACCGAAATTTTCAGGCGGTTGTTCCAGAAACGTTTGGCAAACTTGAACGAGTAGTCGGTATGCTGGCTTCCCGTGGCATCGGTGGAGTTATCCACGCCAAATGAGATGTCGATGGTGCGGAGGGCGTTGCCCGTGAGGTTGTTGATTTCGCTGTTGAGGAACGTGTTGAGCGCACTGTTCAGCGAAAAGGCGCTGGTGTTGCCATCGGCCAGATACATGCCCGTGGTGAGCAGCGAAACGGCCAGTTTGCCACGCTGCTCCTTGCTCATGGCCATCAGTTCGCTGTGCAGCGCCATGTCTTCGGGGGCATCGAGGGTGAACTCCAGCCCCATGTCGTTGAGGGTCTTGGTGACGATGACACCGCAGTCGAACAACACGCTGTGCCCCACCCCGCTTGAGTTTGTCACCGTGGCTTTGGTGCTCTCGGTGGCAGTGATGTTGAGCGTTGGGTTCATGGGGTCGCCGGTGAACTCCAGATAGCTCCCGTCCTGAATGACGAAAGTCTTCAGCGGAATGATGGGCAGCGAATATTTCATTTCGCCGTTGCTCAGCGTGTAGCGTCCGTTCAGCCGCAGATGGTCGGCCGGGCTGTACTGCATGCGCAGCGTTCCTCCGCCCATAAGGTCGATGTAGTTGGTGTGGTCGCTGTTGAGGTAGGCCATGATGTGAGCCCCCTGCGACACGTCGATGGTCATGTCCATCTTGAAACCGTCGAGCTGCGGACGGTTGATGACCACCTCGGTGGTATCGCTGAAATCGCTGAACTTCACCAGTTCGTCGAGCTGATTGTCGGTGGTCAAGGGCGAGTCGCGCAGAATGTAGCCCATGTCGGTGGTGCCCAACACGTCGAGACGGCCGCGCATGGTGAGCCGGTTGAGCGGACCGTTCATGCGCCCGAAGAAGTTGACGAACGCCTTGCCGTAGGCCACAGACCGATAGCTCTCCTGAGCATTGATGATTTGGAAGTTGCGGGCTCGCATGCGGACATTCATCATGACGTTGTCAAGATTGCTGAAGTCGATGTCGCCCTGCACGTTGAGCGGATTCTCGTTGTGCGAATAGACTTCGAAATTCTCGAAGAGCAGATGACTGCCCACTATGCGCACGGGGTCGTTGGCAAAGCGCATCTCCACTCCGTAGGGAACACTGGCAATGTAACTCGAGTCGAGAAAAACTTCGCCGTTGACCTGCGGACGGTCGAGTGCGCCCTTGATGCTGATGTCGCCCTCGGCATAGCCACGCAGCGCAAACAACTGGTCGGGAATGAATCCATTGACCAGCGACAGAGGCATGCGCTCAAGCGTCAGGTTGGCATCGATGCCGCCCTTGCCGGCACTGTTGTAGGTACCGATGATGGTACCTATCTCCCGGTCGTCGCGCAACAGCCGCCCGTCGATGTAGTGCTTGCCGTCCTCGCGGGGCATATACACGAACTCCGTGCTCAAGTTGCCCATGGGACAGTGCTCATAGGTGAGTTTCTCAACTGCGAGCGCCGACGACACTGACAGTTCGTCGGGGGTCTGAATGATGTGGAAGTCGCCATCCATCATACCCGTCACATAGGGCGTATAAGGCAGCACGGAGAGAATCTTCTCCAGGTCGAAATGGTTAAGGCTGACTGTGAGGTCCTGCAACGCCTCCTGGTTTTCGTCGTTGGTATAGACCTGCACACCCTCGCCAGCGTCGCCCTTCAGGATGAGGTGGGCAGAGACACGTTTGTCGTTGGCGAGGTAAAGATAGTTGTCATCGTTGATTTTGAACTTTTTGTAACCCAAGATGGGGTCGTCCGTGTCGAGGCGCATACGTATGCCATTGGCTTCCATGGCAGCCTCGGCTCCCAAATTGACGCCCAGTTTGTTGTTGGCATCATAGAGTTGCACCTTGAGCGCCGACCCGTGTTCAGTGAGTCGGCCGTTGAAGAGAGCGTTGAAAGTGTACTGTGGATTCTGCTCGTTGTTGCGCACCTGTCCGCGGTAGTACGTGTTCACACTGTCGGACTCCACATAGAGCCGCACCGTGTCCAGCTGGGTGCTGTCGGCCAGCAGACGGTTGAACTGGGCGTAGCCGTTGAGTCCTTCGGCGGGCGACATGCGCATGTCTATCTGGGCTTCGTCAAATTCGTATCCCTCGCCTTTCAGCAGCCGACAGAAGAAGTTGTTCTTGCCCGAAGTGAGCTGCACACGGGCGTTGGGCAGCCGCTCGCGCAGGGCCACCTGGTCGATGGTGCGGTTCTTGATTTGCGACTGCACGTTGGCCATCAGCCGGTCGTAGTGCTTGAGCAGTGTCTTGTAGCCGCCGCTGGCATCGGCATTGAGGTAGAAGTCGCCACAGCTCACCACGGCATGGGTGGTGTCGCGGCGGGTGAGCACGTCGAGGGTGATGTCTTCGGGCCGATAGACATGGGCAGAGTCGCGAATGACCACATCGCCTACGGTGCCCTGCACCTTGTAATAGTCCTTCATGTCGGTGGCTATATCCACGTGGCCGCAGAGGGCGGCCGTCAACGGGCGGTCCATTATTTTCAGTCTGAACAAGTCGGCATGCGTCAGGTCGGCACCGATGGTGGCATTGATGTTCTTGGTGTTCATCAGCGCATCCACCGCAATCTGTCCCTTCAGCAGCGGGTTATTGCTGTCAACAAGCACATGACCGCGACCATTGCGCACGGTGGCGTCAGCGCGCATGCCGGCAAGGTTGTAGCCGCCATAGTTGAAGTCGCGAATTTGGGCCTTGGCCGTCAGCTTTGTGCTCGACGAAAGCAGGTCGATGCCCGATCCGCGGGCTTCAATGGTGCCGCTGAAGGGGCTCAGCCCCATGTTGGGAACAAAGTGCTGCAGCTGCAAACGGTCGGCATTGAGGTTGGCGCTGTAGGTCATGGTCTTTGTGTCGATGTTGGCCTTGGCCTTCAGAGTTCCTTTGCCCTCGGTGGCGGTGAAGTCGGCGACATAGCGAGGCCCATCGGCCTTGAAATTACCTTTCAGCCCTATTCCCTGCGGAATGCGCACCTGACTGGTGACCTCCTTGGGCAGCAGAGCGGTGACAAAATCCAAGTTATGGGTGGTGGCATCCAAATTGACATCGGCGCGCAACCGGTCCATGTCGGTGGGATTGGCTATGTAACCACTGGCCGTGGCTTTGAAGGCTGTAGGCAGGTTGACGTTGAGTCCCGCGAAGTTGATGTACTGCATGTTGCCCTGCGCCACGCCCTTGACCGCAAGCGGCTGGTTGGGCCAGCGTCGCACAAAGTCTGTGGGCATGCCGCCAAGGAACCGCATGATGTCTTGCTTGCCGAACGTTCCGTCCAGCCGGGTACGCAGTTGGCCGGGATGCTGCTCGTCGAATGTATTCAGGTCCATCTCGAAGTCGGCGGCCAGCTCCGATTCCGTGGTTTTCAGGTGCAGGTCGGGCAGCATCACCTTGGCCGAATCGAGCAGAACGGGTCCGCTGATGTCCTCCACGCGCAGACCGCTTTTCTCCTCAAAACTGGCATTGCGCAGCCGCAGGTTCAAGTGCGGCGCGGCGTATGTCAGCGAGTCGATGCCCAACTGCACATTGGACAATTGCAAATGGTTGTAGTCCAGCCCATTGACAGGCTTTTCGAAACGGTTGTCATAGCTCAGCGCACCGTCTTTCCAGTCGAGGTGCTGCACCTCGTAGCGGCCTGCTTCCAGATCGAAGAACCCGTTGTTGGCGGCCACGTCCTTCAGGTCGGCCTTGATGCTGAGCGTGTCGCCGGGCATCGAAACGGCCACCTGGCTGCGCTCCACCTTCAACTGGTCAACCATGATTTTCCAGCGATTCTCACTCTCGGTAGTATCGTTCGACGTACTGTCGGTCAGCGCCACATGAATGTTGGCATCGACCAGCCGCGCGTTGCCAACGCGCAGACGGTCGTTGTTCAGGTCGATGCCCGTAGCGGAAGAATTGGAGTCGGACGAACTGAGCGACAACTCGCCCACAGTGCCTTTCACCCGGGCCTCGGCAATCATGTTGGTGGTGTTCAGTTTCACGTCGTGCAACTGCAGACGGTCTATCTCCACCTGCTTCTTCAATAGCGGTTTCAGCTGCACGTTGACCACGGCCTTCCCGATGGCCGCCACCGTGTCGGGTTGCTGAATCACCTTCACATCCTCGATGCCCAGATTCAGCGGGAACTCCAGCCTGACGTGCCCCACGCTGATGTCCATGCCCGTCTTCTCCGAGGCGTAGGCAGCCACCTGCTTCACCGCCCAGTTTTGCACAGGGGGCAGGTAAAGCAGTACGGCCAATATAAAAAAAAGCAGAATGGGTACCAGCACGGCAACGCCCACCCACTTCAACACTTTTTTCATGTCAAGCGCATTATCTCCATGCAAAAGTAAAGAAAAAACTTGGAACAGCCAATAATTACAACAAAAAAACTCTGGCTGAGTGAAAAAACCAGCCAGAGTAGAACATAAACTGCAATTACAGGAACAATATGTAACCTGTGATTACTTCAACACCACCTTGCGCCCGTTCCGGATATACACACCGCGCTGCTGGGGGCGGGTTCTCAATTGTTGGCCGTCGAGCGAATAAAATGGTGCATCAGCTGTCGAAACGCTTTTCATCAGGCTGACAGACTCTCCAGTAGTAGGCTCAACAAGTATCTCGTCGCATACTTGTTCGCCATCTAAAACCACCATCTGCTTCTCTTCATCGAAGTAAGCACCAACAGGCGTAGTGATGGCACAGTCAACAAGCGTGAGGCTCTTCAAATCACTGAATGTCGCACCTGCCCATGTGCCCCAGCTCAGCTCCTCTGAACGACTCTTGGCATGCACCGTTGAGGCATCTATCGTCAGGTTCAAGGTTTGAGAATTAGGGCCATTACTAAAGCCGAGGATGGGATAAGAGCCAGTCAAGTCGAGTGTGCATCCTCCACTCACAGTGAGGTTTGCATTGTCTTCCGAGGCATTGCTTTCAATGCAACGAACGTTGTCAACATCGGCTGTAATCTTGAGCGAGCCGTCGCCACGGATGGTATAGTTACCGGGATATCTATAGAAAATACCAGCCTGATACTCGAAGGGCAGCGTTATCACGTTGGTGCCCTTCAGCACGATGTCGAATTTGGAAGCGAAGATGAAGAACGGAGAATGGAGCGACCCCATCACCATCTCCAGGTCCTCCAGCGTGATGGTGAGGTTTTCTTTGTCGAACGTCACTTTGCCGCTCTTGATGTCGCTATTGGTGGATGCGTCGAACACCTGACTTTCCCACACAGAATTTCCACAAAAACTAAAAAACTCCTGTGCCTGTACACTTGTGCAGACAATCATAAGGAGCAGCATGGTTAACGAAAGTTTTTTCATCATTTTCACAATTGTTGGGTTTGGTTATACATTATTCTTTATGATAAAGAAAGGAATACTCACCGCCCTAACAAAGACTACCCTGGCATCCTCACACCCCGAACACGCCGAACAGTGTGCCTTCGGGAAGGGGGGATTCGGCGGTAATGGGCTGATGAGAAACAGGATGGACAAACTCGATGCGGCGAGCGAGCAGGGAGATGCTGCCGTCGGGATTGCTGCGGCGAGCGCCGTATTTGAGGTCCCCCTTGATGGGCATGCCGGCAGCGGCGAGCTGGCAGCGTATTTGGTGGTGACGACCGGTAAGCAGACGCACTTCCAAAAGGCTGTAGCGGTCGCTGCGCCCAATGACACGGTAGCGAAGCACGGCGCGCTTGCTGCGTGGAACCTCGCGCGCATGGGCATAGCTCTTGTTCTGCTGTTCGTTGCGCACGAGCCAATGCTCCAGCTCGTGCCACTCGTCGTCGGCATCGGCGGTCTTGGGCACAATGGCCCAATAGGTTTTGTGAACCTCTCCGCTGGCAAACATGGCGTTGAGACGCGAGAGGGCTTTCGAAGTCTTGGCAAACACCACCAGGCCCCACACGGGGCGATCCAAACGATGGACTACTCCGAGAAACACGTTGCCGGGCTTCTGGTATTTCTCCTTAATATATTGCTTGACGGTCTCAGAGAGGGGTTCGTCGCCCGTCTTGTCGCCTTGCACAATCTCGCCGCTACGCTTCGAGACTATTATAATATGGTTGTCCTCGTAAACTACTTGCATATTCGTTTTCTTTATGCAAAGGTACTGTTTTAAATGTAGAATGAAGAACGAAGCAGCAAGAATCTTTCGTCCAGGTCGCATTTTGGAGACTCGATGGGCCATCTTCGGCTTTTGTGCTTCCATGCGGCTGAGCATCAGACAATCGTAGAGTAGCAGCCTACCGCAGCGAATTTCGGAAAATACATGCACGAAAAAACCCGCACCAAGGCGCGGGTTTACAGCAGTAAGAGCACTGTAGGCTGTCTGACTGGTCAACATGCATGTTACATGTTCATACCGCCATCCACCTGTATCACTTGTCCTGTGACGTAGCTCGACATGTCGGAAGCCAAGAAGGTGGCCACGTTGGCAATGTCCTCTACGGTACCGCCGCGTCGCAGGGGAATCTTGTTGATCCACTCTTTGCGGATATCGTCGGGCAGAGCCTGTGTCATGGCCGTATCGATGAAGCCCGGAGCGATGGCGTTGGCACGGATGCCGCGTGAACCAATCTCTTGCCCGATGCTCTTGGCCAAAGCTATCAGACCGGCCTTCGAGGCTGCATAGTTGCATTGTCCGGCATTACCATGGACACCCACCACGCTGGCCATGTTGATGATTGACCCGCTGCGCTGGCGCATCATGATTGGGGTGCAGGCATGGATGAAATTGAAAGCAGACTTCAGATTGACGGCAATCACGGCATCCCATTGAGCCTCACTCATGCGCATCATCAAGCCGTCCTTGGTGATTCCGGCATTGTTCACGAGAATATCAATAGAGCCAAAATCGGCTTTCACCTCGTTCACAACGGCCTCGGTCTGTGCAAAGTCAGCCGCATTGCTGGCATAGCCCTTGGCCTTCACGCCTTTGGCTGCAATCTCGGCCTCTGTGGCCTTGCCGTTCTCGTCAATTACCAAGTCGGTGAAGGCCACATTGGCACCTTCCTCGGCAAACTTCAGCGCGATAGCTTTACCGATACCGCGGGCTGCACCCGTGATGAGTGCGTTTTTACCTTCTAATAAACCCATTTTTCTTTTGATTCTTTTTATATGTGTTAATAATCCTTTGTTATCCGAATCTAGTTTCTGACAATGTTCTTGCCAAGCGCACCATAAACGAATTTGGCCACCAGTGGTTTGCTCGTCTCTGGTGTCATGCCATGGCCCAAACGCCCGCAAATGTAGGGCACTTCCAGACCTTTGATGCAATAGTGAGTAATGTCGGCAACGAGTTCAATGTTGTCAATGTCAAACTCACCGTCAGCCTTACCGTCGGCATATACCTTGCGGAAAATCTCAAGCTCATCCTCATCAAAGTTTTTACGGACCTTCTCCACCATCCATATGTTGCGGAAGAAAGCAGCCCGCAGATTTCCGTTACGCATCACCGTTTCTTTTATCATGTTCAGATGCGTGTAAATAAGCTCAATGATTTTCTCCTGAGGACGTATCTTCTTGGCCGCCACCTCGTCCATCTTGTCAGACAAACGTTCCAGCTCCGATTCTATCACTGCGTAATAGACATCCTCCTTGCTCTTGAAGTAAGTGTAGAGTGTACGCCTACCCTTACCCGAAGCCACGGCGATGTCGTTCATCGTTGTGTTTTCAAGACCATTTTTTGCAAACAGCTGTCGCGCTACATCTACGAGCAACTGGCGAGTTTTTGATATTGACATCTCACAACCTCCTATTTAAAACAAATTGCACATAATGTTTAGTGTGTGCAAAAGTAAGAATAATATTTGACACCACCAAATTATTTTGCAGGATTTTTCAATCCAACTTTCATCCATCTCTTATCCAAAGCGCCAAGAAGGCACCTTAGAACCACAAAGAAACCTTAGAATTCAACCAAAAAACCGTATAATGAAGGCGAAGAACAAAAAAAACAATCAAAATATTTGGAAATTACGGGAAATAGTAGTACCTTTGCACACGCTTTCAAGGAAATCATCCTTGTAACGAAAAAATAACATCGCGGAGTGGAGCAGTTGGTAGCTCGCCAGGCTCATAACCTGGAGGTCGCATGTTCGAGTCCTGCCTCCGCAACTAAAATGTGCGCAAATGTTCTTTGGACGTTTGTGCACTTCCTTTTTTTATAAACCACAAAAAAATCCAGTTGCATCAAACAAGCAACTGGACAATTTCTTAAAATGTTAGTTGATTAGTTTTTTCACCTTCTCATAATAACGCTGAGTTGCTTTTTTGCTGTAATTCACTCCCCCATTCCAGGAACGAATGGCAAACTCAACATTGTTTTCAGCATTATGAAACGACTGAATCAGCAAAAACATCTCTTTCGACTTTGCAATGCTGAACCGATCAGCCAAACTATAACGCTTTTTACTATCCCTGATCTCCAGTATTCGATTACATTCACGTACCAAAACTGGAGTAATCTGCATGGCACCTACTTGGTTACCGCTTTTTGCAAATCTGTTTCCTTCACTTTCAACCTGGATGATAGCTTCAATCACGGGATTCCAGTTCATCTGAGAAGATTTCTTCGCACCCTTATTTCCAGCCAAAACTGACTGAGGGGCAAAAGCACACACAAATAAAGTTAAACATACAAATTTCAATATTCTCTTCATTACTTAAAACTTTATGGAGCTTGAATATGCCTTTCATCACAAAAGACTTTTTTGTTATCCCCGATGCGGTCAAAGTAGAGAAAACAAACCGCATCTTAACTCCGTTAATATTTGCATGAGGTAAACATTGCCTATGAGGAAAATCAATTCTCAAAAATGTAAAACTGTCTAAGAGAAAATGATAACTCTCAAGCAAGCAACTAATTACACATCATACCTTATCGTGTGCAAAATTAAGGAATTATCGCCAACCAACCAAAAAACAGCCTAATTCTTTAAGAAAATTAAGAGAATTCATGATTTAAATCATGTTGATTTTCAATATTTTACATTTCTTTTATGTTATTGAGCATATTTGTTTGCGCACACAAAACCCGCAAGAAAAGGAATAATTCATGCAAATTCCAGAAGCAATGAAAGCATAAGAATAATAAGCAGTAAGAACAATGACGTTCCCCGCAAGAAAAGGCGACACCTTGAACTCTGACCAATCATCCAACACAGGCATAACAACAAACACCCGGCAACACAAAACAAACATCATCAACAAAAAACAAACATCCATCAACAAAAAAGCCCCGCCTCACTGTCCGTGAGACGGGGCTTGCGCCTTTCATCACAAAGGCTCAAAGAAGGCGGCGACCTACTCTCCCGCATTG
>ODAJ011999137.1_pt1 | contig 53812 bp, 60 predicted proteins | sample 1539241 | NCBI WGS metagenome assembly ODAJ01 (sample SAMN02144231, study PRJEB22623) | gut metagenome | biome: sheep rumen | host: Ovis aries | place: New Zealand | reverse complement strand
TGGAAGTTTTATTTATTATATTTTTGGGAGTATATATGTAATCTCTTTATTCTCTGGAACTTTTCTGGAGCCTATGATTGTATCTCTTATGAAATTCAGGCACTTGGGAGACAACATAAATTAGATTACAAAGTTACCCTCGAGAATATGAAGCTCTACCGGATTAAGAATAAAAGAAAAATTTGGAAAGAGAATAGGGATAATTGGATACATTATTGTAGGGGAATAGAGGCATGATACTAAGACGACAAAAAGAATACTCCAGAACCTATGATAAAATAACTGATCCGGCCGAGAGAACTAAAAAGGCAAAGGAGTTATTAAAGAAGAGAAAAAAGGTTCACGAGAGTTTTGATATTAATGAAAGAAAGAAAGAAGTTAACGACCGATACCTTCATGACCTCGAGAAAATGGCAAAAGGCGAACCAATACGAACCGAAAATGGAAAGCCGGTCTATGGAAAACTGAATGAAGTTGAAAATAGATATAACGACGAGATGAAGAAAATCGATAAGTATTGGAAAGAGGCTTATGGACAGGGTGAAGGCGTTAGTAGAAAGAACCTGGCAAGACAAAGAGAGGCCGAGAAAAGAGCAGCCGAGAGAGAAGGAAAGAAATTAACGACTCGACTTAAGAGAACGGCTGGGAAAGTAGGAAAAGCGATTAAGGACAATAAGAAAACAGCCTTAATTGCAACTGGTTCTTTGGCTCTTGGTGGTGCAGTTTATGGTGGAGCTAGGTTCATTGGGAAGAAAAAGGCTGATAAAAAGGCCCAGGAAATGAAGAAGAAAGTCAGGGGATATGAAAAATAAAGAGGAGGAGGTCTACTGGCTTTCTTTTACTGACCTAGGCGAAAACACTCAAATAACCCCGGCCGAGAGAAATGGAATACTCGGGGTGGGGAGGGAAAAGAAAATTCAACTCTTTACTTCAATTCGTGATGGACTAGGAGTATTATCAATCGGCCGGGGTGGAATGAGTGGGAAAGTGGTCAGTGTATATAAGCCAGTCATTCCCTCCCCCGATCTCCTACTTAAACCTGCCAACCTCCCCTATGAAAACCTACTTGCCGGAAAAGAGTATTGGTGTTTAGTCCCTCTATCGGCGTCTAAGGTATGTGATATTAAGGTTGGGAAAGAAATAGATGCGAGAAGTTTTAAATATGGTGGACGTGTTTTAAAATTCTCTGCCATAATCCCAATGAAATTTAAAATCTACGCCTGGGATGAAATATTGCCGGAGTGGGATAAAAAAGGAAAGACTATGAAACTGAAGAGAAAGAATTTTGGATCGACGGCAGCCAAGGCAACAGAGGATAAACCGGTTGCTCGTGAGGCTGGTTTAATTGGTGGTAGTGCTTTAATTGGTCTTGGGGCAGGTCTATCAGCTTTAAGTGCCGCCGAGAGATTAGATAAAGCGGCAGAAATTAAAGGACAGACAAAGAAAAGCTGGGCAGAGTGGGAACATGAGAAGCGTAGAGAGACTGCCAAGAAGTACATAGATAAACACGCCCCAGCTGAGAAAAAGAAAGAGGTCTTAGAGAAAACAATGAAGAAGCTCAAGAAGATTGAAAAGAAGGAGCTTGAGGACATTGAGAAATCTACCGAAAGATTTAGAAAGATAACAAAACCTGTTTCTAAATTTGCTGAGACTAAAGGAGGAAAGGCAGCATTAATCGGCGTTCCAACTGCTATTATTGGTGGAGTGGTTTATAAGTCTGCTAAGAAAAAGATGAAAAGTGACAAAAAAGAGGGTGAGGCGAAATAATGCTTTTCCCTCTTTATGTCTGTCGGTTAGTTATCGATTAAAGGAAGAAATATTATGATAGTATATAAGAAACAGAAACAATACGGCGTTCTGGGTGCTGGCTTAGCTAATATTGGATCAGGCCTTGGAGCAGCCGCTGGTGGAGTTGTCAAAGGAGCTGCTACTCTTGGTGGAGGTCTAATTAAGGCTGCCGTTCCAACTCTAACAGGCGTTGGTCAAGTTGCTGCATCTGGTTTGGCGGCTGGTAGTTTAGGCCTTGGGGCAGGAGCACTATGGGGAGCAGCTCATCCTCTTCTCCTTGGTGGTCTGGGAGCTTATGCATTATATAAGATCCTAAAGAGAAGACGTGAGAGAAGGATGGCAGAGCGAGGATATAGTGTGACTGAGAAAGTGTTTAGCATTAAGATGTCGGACAATACCAGACAAATGATCATAGAAAGGGGAATTAAAATGGATAGGCTTAAGAGATTTAGTGAAGTATCCGATCAGCTTGAGATTCCTATGCCAATTCCATCAGCCCCTCGTGAAGTTGTGCCAAAGAAAATTGTCAAGAAGGCAAAGAAATCCGGCGTCGTGCAGAAAGATGCAGAAGGAAATTGGCGAGTAATTAATATGCATGGTCCAAACGGCCAGGCTATATATTGGAAACCAAAATACGGCTCAAGAGAGAAGGCCGAGAATGCACTCAAGTCTTATCAATCTGGAGCGTGGAGTAAAAGGAAATAGGGTATGATGATAATAAAACGACAAAAGAACTATAGCTTCCTTGGATTTGGCAAGACTAAAGAAATCAATATAAATAAGGAAGAGTTCATTAAAGAGTTTGAATCTTATCACGGCTATAACAAACAAGCAGTGGATGAAGTTAAGAACCATCTAAGGCCCGGTATAAAATTTCCAAAGTCGTTTGAAACATACCTATCTTTCATCTTTGAAAACTATAAAGAAGGGACCTATCGAACTGGCAAAGACTCCATTGTTTTAGGTTATGATGAAGTTATCAATGTCTTAAAGAAGTGGGAAAAGAGCTTCGGCAAATCTGATAAAGTAATTCTTTCTCAAGGCAAGTCAGAAGGTTTTCCAAAACAGATTGAATACTATGCTTGGTGGGATAGGGCTCATAGTATTTGGCTGTTTGTTGTTTCTTGGGGTGGATTTGCTCAAGGACTGTTTGGTTTAGGAGACTCAAGTCAGGACCCAATGACAAAACTTAAGTGGATAATTTAAAATCATGATAATTAAGCGAAAACTATTTACTTTTCAGGATAGAAAGGTATTTAGAGAACTTCATAGAGCTACTAATGGATTTAGGGAGTTACCTAAGGGGTATAAAAATTTAACCCCAAGAGACGTATTCAGACTAAGTAATGTTGCTGGTGGCTATGAGGCTGTTAGGAGTGGGAACCTAGGTGGAATTAATTATGATGAACTTAGAACATTAGCTACTCATCTTGATCTGCCAGAAACAGCAAAGGGAGCAGAACATTTAATAAAAAAGTACAACAATCCAGAGCTACTTGAAAGATATAATAGAATAAAAACTGCTCAAAAGATTAAAAAGCTTTCTCCAAAACAGAAAAAGAATTTAGAAGCCCTTCAAAAACTAGATAAGGAGTATAAAAAACTAAAGAAGGCCTATGATAGCGCTGAAAATGCTAAATATGGACATGAGACTGACTTTACAAAATTAGACTCTCTTGATGAATATAACAGATTATCTGCGCGTCTAAAGAAAGCTAAGAGGAATCTTGCAAACTGGGAAGATAATAACATAGAAGAGTATAATAATTTAACATATAGGGTATCTAAATACTTTGATGAGCCTATGACTCCATTTGAAAAGCTTTTAAAGAAAAGAAGTATGAATGGTCAGAAGTCTATATTAAAGAAATATAAAAAGACTGCCATGTCATCTCCTGCTTTGGCTCAAGAGCTGGTTGATGACGCTAAAGCTCATGGGCTAAAATTTGAAACTCTAAAGAATTCTGATCCGGAAGGCAGCTACATTAATCATTTTACTGGAACTATTGGTCTTTTGAAAAGACACGTAGCCGATCCGGCAATAATTGGACATGAATTCGGACACTCTCTTCATGTAAATAGATTATCCCGTCTACGGAAAGAGCAGCCAATAAATACCGTCAAAGCATATGGTGGTCTTGGAATGTTTGGCCCACAAAACCCAGTATATTCTTTGGGCGATGAGTATGGTGCCTCTGCAAGTGCCTTGGCTAGAATGAAATTGAAAAGATCTGCGACTCCTTTAGAAATTGCAAATGCAGAGAAAGAACTAACAGGAGCATATAAGTCATACTATTACGACACTATCTACAATGGTGTAGATTCCATAAAGTATAGACTAATTAATCCACAAGGAATTCCAACAGGCCATATATAAATATTAATATTTTAAGCTAAGATTATATAGAAAAGAATTATTCTAAAAGTTCAAATATCAGAAGAAAAGAAATTAAAACTCCAAAAATAGAAAGTAATTTTATAAATCCCATGCCGTTCTTTGAGACTACCCTTTGATGTGGAGTATGGGATCTAAAGTTTAAAATACAACGAGATATGATAATTAGACGAAAATCAAGCCTCGGTGAAAGAACAATTGAGGAAGTTCAAGCTGAAATAAAAGCAGTCGAGAGAGATAGAGAAAGAGTTAAATCTCATCAGTCTGACTATGATTCCGACAAAGCTTTTCGACTTGACTTAAAATATCTAGACGAAGAGTTAGAAGATCTTAAGGCAGAGTTGGGATATTTACAAGCAAAAGAGAACGTATTATAACTAAAATTAAATTATGAGCAAAAGAATACTAATAGGAAACGACATTAATGTATCCTGGCGTGTTAATCTTTATGATCCCAGCGAAGGGAGATTAGTACCTTTATCTAGTGTTAGCGGTGTTGGTGTTCAGTTAATAGTTGGTACACATTCTATAGACTTAACACCAGAAAACTCATTGCTGAATATAGTTGACAATCTTATAACTTTTACATTTTATGGTAGGGATCAAGTCTACACTGGTGCTTATATTCTTAAACTCTATGATAAGACTAGCACGACTATAACTTACTATGCTTGTAATGCTTTTGTTATAGTAAATCGTGATGGTGAAGAAATAGGCACTGATCCTGAGATTGTAGAAATTGAATCGACTGTCAATCTTAATCGAACCCTAGTGACTAAAGGTGAGAAAGGTGATAAAGGTGATCCTGGTGTAGATGGAGCCGCTGGTAGTATTGGATCTATCTTAACTATCGGAGAAAATGGAAACTGGTGGATAGATGGTATTGATACAGGTATTCCAGCCACTGGTGCACAAGGAGAGTCTGGTAAATTTAAGAGTATAGCATTTAAGAGATCAGACGCCCAACCAACTACTCCGACTGGTGGTACTTATTCTGACCCAATCCCGCACGATCCCGATACGAATGAGAGATGGAGCGACGGTATTCCTGGTGGTAAAGGATTAATTTGGGCTTCGTCAGCTACTTTCTTTGGCAATGATAATCATACAGCCTGGTCTACTCCTCAGATAATGAAGGATACAACAGATATAGATATCGAATTTGCCTTAATGCAGAACGATGATGAAAAGCCTGTTATCCCTAATGATAATAACCGACATAAAGAAGCTTTCCCCTATGGATATGAAGGTCAGATATGGTTTGATCCAGAGTTTGATGAATATAAAGCGTCCGGGGTATTTAGGGATTTCACCAAAATGTACTGGATGGCTCAGAGACAAAAATCTGGTGGGAATACCGGCAATTGGACTATCTTAAGAATCCAGGGCGAGAAAGGTGATGCAGGCCAGGCGAGATTTAAGTCGACTATGTTCGTCAGAATGAATTCTACTCCCGCTCGACCGGCAGACAGTGATGGTTCTTGGTCCGAGCCTACTCCTCATGTTAGGGCTGGAAACGACTCGACCGGAAATGCTGTATATTGGAGTGATGGTATTCCAAGCGGGATTAATACGATCTGGGCTACTTCTCGTCTTTTCACACAAGATGGAAAAGCTCCTCAAGATGCATCCTGGACCGAACCAAGTATTATGTCTGACAGTGAAACCTTTGATGTCGAATTTGCATACTCACAGGAAGATGATGCAAAACCTGAATATCCGAGTGCAAATAATAGACACAAAGATGCTTCTCCATATGGTTACACTGGTCAAGTATGGTTTGATCCTACACTTGATTTCTACGAGGCTTCTGGTGTTCCCCGTGATTTCTCTCCTATGTGGTGGAGAGCTGAAAGGGAAATTGTAAATGGTGAACCTCAACCTTGGACTGTTATTAGAATTAAGGGTGAGAAAGGTGAGAGAGGAGACGGACAAAGCTCGTACAAATCGACTATGTTTGTCAGAATGAATGATACTCCCACCAGACCTGATTCTTCAATGGGTAGTTTTGCAGATCCTAGTCCAAGCAATTGTCAGGCTGGTCGAAACTCACAGAATATAATGCAGTACTGGAGTGATGGTATTCCCGATGGTAGTAATATCTTATGGGCGACAACCAGAATCTTCACTAATGACGGTAGCGCACCTCAGCAAGAAGAGTGGACCGAACCCAGACAGATGACCGATACAGAAGGTTATGATGTTGAATTCGCTAGACAACAGGCAAATGATGCAACACCGCCAGAACCAGTCGATAGTAATAGGCATGGAAGTGGGATTAATCAGATTTGGTTTGATCCTACCCTTGATACCGGAGTTGATTATACTAAGATGTTCTGGAGGGCTGAGCAGAAGGTTAAGAATGGAGTTAAGCAAAATTGGGTAATTACTAGAATCCAGGGCGAAAGAGGTGATAAAGGTGAAAGAAGTGCTATCGCCTATTTATACAAGAGAAGCACTACTAAACCTTTACGACCGGCATCAGATTCAGGCTGGCCAGATAACGTAGAGATTGAGTATACTTTCTCTAATGGTTCTATGAGGGCTATAGACTCTCAGACAGGAAATTATGTCTCCACCATCCCGGAAGGCTGGACTATGTTTGGTAATATCCCCGATGGAACGGAAACTATATGGGCAATAGCAGCCACAGCAACAGCAGAGTCGACAGACCCAAATGACCAGATTCCTAAGACTGAGTGGTCTGAACCGACTGAGCTTGGGGCGGGTGGAAAGGACGGTATTAACTGTTTGACCATCACCCTATATAAAAGATCTAATACCACCCCGATCGGAATAACAGTTGATACGGTATTTAGTTTTAATGATAATATTTTAACCTATGAATCGACAGAACTTCAGCCGGGCCCACAAGACCCAGATGCAACTATCGAAGGTTGGAGAAGATACGTCCCTCAAGGAGATGGAGCTGTTTGGCAAACTCAAGCTACTGCATTATCAAGTGGAGGTTCCGATGATGTCATAGAAGAAGAAGAGTGGACTCCGCCAGCCAGAGTTGGTGGATTTGATGGTGCCGACGGTATTAAGTCAACTGTTGTTTATCTTTATCGTAGGTCCGATTCTATTCTAACTCCGGAAGACGGACCAGGAACACAATCGACTTACTCCTTTGAAGAAAAACGATTAACCACAGATATAGGTGAATGGAAGAGAACTGCTCCTAATTCGGCAGGTGCTCTATGGGTTGTTGCAGCGACAGCAAGTTGTCCTGCATCTGAGGATTCTGATACAATTGAGGCTGGCGAATGGTGTGAGCCTTTCCAGTGGGGTACTAATAATGTCAACTCAGCGACTATTATGTTATTCCAGAGGGCAGCAACTCAACCAGAAAAACCAAACTCGGTTGTCACTTATGAATTCACTTCTGCCGATGTTGTAGTTGGTGAAACTCATTATGGACCTTCTTCGACTACACCATTTGCGGGTGGATGGAGTAGAACTGTCCCTAATGGTAGTGATATCTGCTGGGTGACTCAAGCTACTGCCGTTAGTACAACTGACAGTGATGAAATTCCTACTCGTCAATGGTCAACGCCTGCTAAATATACTAAAGATGGTGAGAAGGGAGATAAAGGTGATCCAGGAAATGATGGTAGAGGTATTGGAAGTTTAACTTATTACTATAAACTTCATACGTCAGATTCTGGAATAACTGCTCCAGAAACTTATCAGGATCCTACGACGAGCTATGGTGGTAGTTGGACAGATGGGTCTACTGGAACAATTCCTACTCCGGATGAAGACTATCCTTATCTTTGGTGTTTTACTAGATGGACTTGGTCAGATGGAAGCGTTGGACAAAGTAGGGCATATATTGTCAGAGCGTTTAATTCCCAGGCAGATAAAGATTATGAAGATATCTATAATGGGATTAAAAGTCGGCTAGATTCTGATTTCGCACCAGGCACAGTGGAATCACGGGTTGAGGAGCTTGAAACTAAGGCTGCTACTTATGTAACCAACGAGAAATTTTCTAGGGCTGAGTCTACTCTCGAGGCAGGAATACAGACAGCAGCTACTACGTCTGTCTCGAAAGGAACACTATACTGGGAAACTCCTAATTTTGAAGCTTACCAGATAAAAGGTATCGGTGGGAGTCCAGTTGGTGGTGTACCTCCTCTGAAGATCGGCGATGTTGTTGTTATATACGGAAAAATAACCACGACAGGCAGAATTACTAGCGGATATATCTACAGTCACAATGGAGCTACTACATACACCACAACCGTTCCGGACTATACACCAAGTACATCAGCGTCTGGTAGTGGAACACAGAGCAGCCCATATAATATAATAGCGGCCAGGAATAACGTTAGTAGCTCGGCGATGAAGTATGTTAAGGCTAAGATAGTTGCAAAGCCTGAGGTATATGTAGATACGAATAATGTGTCCAACGGCTATATAACTCTTAAGCTGGGTGATATCTTCGATTATAATGCCTTTAGGACTTCGGAATATGAGGATTTTGATGTCTATGAAAACCGAGTGATAAACCTGGGCTATCATATCTCCTCCTATATCGATGAAATGAGCGCTATCCGTCAACAGTCAGATAATATTCTCTTGGCAGTTGGTGATGGGCAAGATGTCGCCGCCAGTATCCAATTATTTAAAAACGTTGGAACATCTGGTAGTAAAATAGTTCTTGATGCTAAATCTGTCGAAATTAATGGAGGATTAACCGCCACAGCTATTACGGCAGCATCAACCTACATTAATGAAGTAGTTGCCGGGTCTGTCACTGCCGAAGAATTGAATACTGGTACCGAAAGCGGAATGAATATCCATATTGAAAAAGGAATGCTAGATATTATGAACGGAAGTACCAGGAGAGCTGCATTTGGTATAGATGCTTCTGGTGCTGTCGTCCTTATTTTCTATGATGAATCAGGCAAGCCATTATATAATTTAGGGCCCAGCGGTATAGTAAGCCTTGTTGAGCAAAGAGCAAGTACTTGGTCTAATTCTCCACAAATCATGGCAGCCCCGCTTACTGCAAACGTTGGTGGCATTGGTGAGATCAGTGAAGGACAACCTATAAACCAGGAGGGTGCTACATTTACCGGATTTACGTTTAGTGGGAGCATTTACTATAAGTATAATAATGGTTGGAAAAAGGTTAATAAAATAATTTCATACTATAATCCAAATACAGGAGATTGGGATCTTCCTTCTCAGTCAGAGTATAATGGGGCATATTACACATCATCTACCAATACATTCACAAGTGTGCCCTCTCTTACGAAGATTAGCAATGGAAATTATATTACCTCTCCTGAATATGCTGGAAAAGTCAGCGGAAATATTCCGATATATGAGGCTAATCCAGACTATGGAAACTATAGTATGTTTAAATTAAATTTTTATAGCTTTAACGACGGTAAAAATACTAACAGTTATTCTATTTACTTTATATTCTGGGGACCAAATACTCCAGATCCAACCACAACAACCGAGTTTAATACCAATTCAACAGTTGGATATAAAGTAATTGCAGTATATTAATTTAAACTTTATCCCAGACTGACTTTAGGTCTACCCTTCGATGTGGGGTCTGGGATCCAAATTAATAAAAGGGGCATTAAAGTACGAAGAATGCCTTAAAAATAAAAAGAAATAAAATAATAGAGCCCAAATTTTATGGCGAAATCAACAAAAACGCAAATTGATGTAAATAAATTTAAAGTTGGTTCCGGAGCCAGTTCAGACGCAAAAGTAGGCTCTTCCAATGTTAAATACGCCTCTGTCGGAAGCACTACTGTTTTTGATAGAGTGGATTATGAATTTGACGTTACCGGAGATGTTCAATATCATTCGTCTGCCGGTGGAACTATGAATATAACATCTGATGCGACGGTGTTATCAAAGAGGACTCACGGGAATGGGGCAGTAGATTCATCAGTTAGTTATTCCCCTACACAAGTATCGTGGGGAGCTAATACATCTGGTTCATCTTATACAACTTCCGCCACGATTACACAAAGTAGTAGCGGCCTGACAAAGACATTTACTTGGGGCGTATCTAAATCGTGTAGTTGTAATAATGCCTATAGTGTCTGTTCTTGTTACGGTTATAGTGGATGTACTTGTAATAGCTGTTATTCTCAGTCAAGTTGTACATGTAATAGTTGTAATGATAACAGAACATACTCAACTAGTTGTACATGTAATACCTGTAATACTGATAAAACATACTCGACTAGCTGTACATGTAATACCTGTAATACAGATAAATCATATTCAACTAGCTGTACATGTAATACTTGTAATACAGATAAAACATACTCAACTAGCTGTACATGTAACACCTGCAATACTGATAAAACATACTCAACTAGCTGTACATGTAATAGTTGCAATACTGACTCCAGCTATGCTACAGGTTGTAATTGTAATACGTGCTATGATTACTACTATTCCCAGGACTGTAGCTGTAATACATGTAATACTCAAACTAGTTATCAAAGTACATGTTCATGTAATTCAGACACGTATTGTTCAACGCACGGCCTCTGCGTTTGTAATAGTGCCAATGATTCTTCTATGTGTCGTCCTCAAGAGTTCTGTTTTTGTTACTCCAATCGATCTCTTTGCACTAGAAATTTTTGTTCTTGTAACGCAGATAATTACTGTGCCGTGAACGGAGTTTGTACTTGTCATACTAATGTTAGTTAATATAAATTTAAAATATGCCAGCATGCACTAGATTAGATACTATATGTAATACTGATACCTGTGGCCAGGACACCTTTTGTCCAACAAATGAGACAACGTGTATTGCTCCTGACTGTAGCTTAAACTTTGAACCAATATGTAATCCTGATACTGATATTTGTCCTAAGGTAGGTCCTTCATGCCCTTCAAAAATAGCCCCGCCATGTACTTGTAATACATGTAATACTGACGTAACCTATTCGACAGGCTGTGCATGTAATAGCTGTATACAGGTGGCGGTGGATTGTGTATGTAATACTTGTAATACTGACAGTGTTTGCACGCCTCAGACGTTTTGTACATGTAATACTTGCGATACTGACACACATTATTCAACTGGATGTAATTGTGACTCTTGTTATTCAGTAACCGTTATTAATTCTTGCACATGCCACGATAATTATATCGCATGTTCAAGTAAGGGGCACTGTAGCTGTGATGCTAATACCTATTGTGCTACGAATGGAACGTGTACTTGTAATAGTGCTAATACTAATCCATGTTCAGCTAAAGGATCTTGTACTTGTCATAGCGCTAATACTAATCCATGTTCAGCTAAAGGATCTTGTACATGTCACAGTGCTAATACTAATCCATGCTCAGCTAAAGGATCTTGTACTTGTAATACCAATACTAATCCATGTTCAGCTAAAGGATCTTGTACTTGTCATAGCGCTAATACTAATCCATGTTCAGCTAAAGGATCTTGTACTTGTAATACCAATACCTCTACATGCTCAACTCATGGATGTGGTGATGGATGTAGTGGATATAATGGTGGTAGCTCTTGTAATCCTCATTGCCCGTCCGATAGTGTTTGTAATGTTAATAAATAGAAACCCTTATATTTGTAAAGAAAAGTAAAATATGAATGTAATTAATCAACCAAATCAGGAGATAATAGAAAGATTAGGTGGAATACAGATTTTAGTACCGGGGAAGAATTATAGACTGAATAAGTATGTTGTCGAAGAAAGGGTAGATGACAGAATAGTTCTCTATAATGGCTTCAATCGTGCACTAATTGACATGAATGAAGAGGAGTACAACAATTGCATTAATATTACTAGAGACCTTGACTATGTAGACTTCTTCTTTAGAAATTACTTTGTTGTCCCAGATGATTATGATGAGAGGGCTGAGATAGAAAAGGTAATGGAAGGGAAGAGAAGTCAGATTGATGAGAATTATCTAAAGAATACCAACCTCTATACTATTCTTCCTACGACTGGTTGTAATGCTAGGTGTTTCTATTGTTATGAACTTGGGACTAAAACTAAGGTGATGACTAAAGAGACAGCTGAGAAAATTGCCACCCTGATTGTAAGAAGATATAAGGAAAAGATTAGACAAAATCCAGACAACAGAGATAAAGTCAAACTTCATTGGTTTGGTGGAGAGCCAACCCTTGGGGCGAATATAATCGACCATATATGTGAGATCTTAGTTGCTAATAATGTCCCTTTTATTGGTGATATAATTAGTAATGGATATCTTTTCAATCCTGAGTTATCAAAGAAAGCAAGAGAACTTTGGAAAATTGATAATGCACAAATAACGATCGACGGGACAGAGGAGGTTTATAATAAGACGAAAGCATATGTCTACAAAGATGACCCTAATCCTTTTAAAACTGTTATCGGGAACATTAGAAACCTGATATCAAATGGAATTAGGGTTGTCATCAGAATAAACGTAGATCTTTATAATGCTGACGATGTTAAAAACCTCATTCCTCAAATTAAATCCGAGTTTGGTCCTGAGAACCTATTGTCTATGTATTCCTATCCTATTTTTGAAGGACATGGAATAAAAAGAACTCCAGAGCACCTAAAACAAACCATTGATAAGATAGAGGAGATTGATCAGGTTCTTGAAGACTATGGATATTCGAGTGGTACTATCGGTGGTGGACTTTCTTCACATCATTGCATGGCCGACGGTGGTAATTCTCTATTATTCTCACCAGACGGAAATATAGGACTTTGTGAGCATTATGTAGACAAAGAATTCATTGGACATATAGACGACCCAGATAATCTTAATATGGAGATAGTTAAAAAGTTTTGGGAAAGAGAGGAGGACTTAGAAATTTGTTCTTCTTGCCCAGACTATCTTGATTGTATCCGGTTGTCAATGTGTGAAGACCTTAGGGTATGCAATGAAGAAATCAGAAGGTGGAGAACTAATCAGGTAAGAAGAAAGGTTAGAAATACAGTCAAGAGATATTATGAGGAGATGAGAAATAAAGAGAATAATAGATGTCAAAATTCTTCCGTCGAGGGTGATTTGGCTGAAATTAAAGAAAGTCTCCGAATACTGCACAATAAGATAGATACGATCTTTAGATATTTAAATAATCAAGGACAATGATCATAATGGAACATCCCCTGGAAAGAGTCTTAGCGATTATAGGACAACAGGGACGAAAAGAAGGGGTTAGATATAGACTTCTTAAGTATTGCTTGGTTAATGATGAAGGAGACGAGGGAAAGACTATATTTAATGGTCTAACTAAATCCGCCGTTCATCTTAGTAATTGGGAGTATGATAATCTAGAGGACTTAGATTATGATTTCTTATATCACTCTTATACTCTCGTCCCGGAAGATTTTAATGATTCCGAGATTGCCAAGAAATATAAGGACTACGAAAAATCTACCCAGGTGATGTTTTCCAGGCATCCAAGGAGCTTTACTATTCTTCCTACGACTGGTTGTAATGCTAGGTGTTTCTATTGTTATGAACTAGGTTGTAAGACGAGAGTAATGTCCCCTGAGATTGCCGTGAAAGTTGCAGAGTATATAATATCTGTATGTGATAAATCCGGCCCCATCAGACTTCATTGGTTTGGTGGAGAGCCGACGATGAATATAAAAGCAATCGATTATATCTGTTCTAGGTTGCGGGAAGAGGGGATTCAATTCTACTCTGACATAACTAGTAATGGATATCTACTAGGTTATGAAAATTCCAAAAAGGCTAGATCGGAGTGGAATCTTAGAAATGCACAAATAACAATCGATGGGACTAAGGATATATACAATAAGACTAAAAATTATGTCTACAAAGATGATCCTAATCCTTTTGGCACTTTAATGGAAAATATAAAGGTCCTCTTGAGTTTTGATGTTTTTGTTAATATCAGACTAAATATTGACAAACATAATATCGATAACATGAAGGCACTGATAGATCTCCTTAATCAGAGTTTTGGAAACATTGATAATCTGGCTATATACTCAATGCCACTGTTTGAATGTAATAAGGAGACAAAGAGGACTGATAAAGAGAGGGAGGAGATATATCTAAGGACTTCCGAAATTAATAGATATCTGGCTGAACATGGATATCTAGGGAGGATGTTTAATAGATCTCTTCCGAATGCTATGTGTGCCGCGGATGATGGACAGTCTGTTATGATTCTGCCAGATGGAAATATAGGACTTTGTGAACATCATACAGACGACGAATATATAGCAACAGTCTACAAGCCGGTTTATGACTTCGAAAGGATTAAAAGATGGAAGGAACAATCGGCCGAGTTAGAAATATGCAAGGATTGTTATTTCTGGCCAACCTGTATAAAATTAAAGAACTGTGAGGAACAACATGGCTGCGATAAATATGAAAAGCAGTTGAGGTTGGAAAAAGAAAAGCTTATCCTCCATAACTACTTCAAACAGGCAAAACTATCAGACTATTATAGAAGTCAGGTAAAAAAATAAGAGGGATTAAATTTTTCCCTCTTTTTCTTTTAATTCTACCTCCAGCTCAGATAGTCGATTAGTATCATACATATCTTTTATAAATTTTAATGTCCCAGGCTCAATGACATAGCCCATATTACTTTTTATTTCGGCTCTATCTTTTTCATTTAATTTATCCAGCCTATCTTTGAAGTGTTTGATAGTCTGAAGCATCCCACCAAATTCTTGTTTCCAATCATCCGCCGTTTTCCATATAACCTCTTCTTTGATACTTTCCTCGGCCGGGATATGATTAAGCTTTCGACCACACATAGGACAGTAGAAGATTTGAATGTATCTTACCTTTGATCCTACTAATATATCTAAGGAACTACTACCATGTCTTCTTCCTATCGGCGAGTCTTGTGCGATCTGGAGAATAACTTCGGGATCTTCATATAGTGGATCCTGTTCTCCTCCTAGTGTATCAGGATTTATTTTGAGTCCTTCGCAATATTTACACATCTTTTCCTTTGCTTATATAATATTCTCTAATCGCGTTTAAGATTATGAATTGTGCCTGTTTATATTCTTCCCATTCAGCATAATCACACCCCGGGGCAGAATCAATTATCTCAGCCAGGCCCTTGTGTTTCTTCATTATAGGACCCAAACTCAACTCTGGTCCACCATAATATTTATAATTAACTACATCGTCGGCCAGGCTTAGGAGTTCGTCTTTTGTATATTTCCTGATTCTTTCCCTCATCGATTCTCTATCCTTCTCGATTGCTTCAAAGAATTCGTCAAGTTTATTCATTGGTCGTCTACGTCTATTCCAATTTTTACTTTCTTAGCATTACATAGATAGGTAGTAGCATCTTCAAAACCCTCTGTATATGCTTGTTCTATACTATCTTTATCTAGTTTCTCTCTTATTTCGGGTGGGATAGATTTCCAGTATCTTTTAAATCTCGTCTCTACTACTGATGCTGGATAACTGATGTGCTCTATACTCATAGTTTTACTGGTGTTAGCCCACTATAATCTTCACCGTTCTGGAATCTACGTCTAATTTCGGTGCTAGATATTTCTCTTGGCTCCTTTGTCATCTCAGTTATTTTGGCGCCCGGATATTTTTCTTTAGCCAGCCTTATAATCTCTCCTAAGTTATATCCGGATCGAGGGAATACTAAGAGACCAAAATCTTCCAATAGTTCTTTAGCATTTCTCCACCTCTGAATTTTCTCTAAACAATCAGCCCCGGATACATAGATTATTTTATCCCCCGGCCAGAGTGTTCGTATTTCCCTAAGTGTTTCGACCGTATATATTGGCTGTGTCCGTGTGAATTCTATATCACTAACTTCTATTTTATCAGCCATGCCCAAAGAATCAATCACACCCTTCACAGCCAAGAAACGGTCGGAAGGAGATTGAATATATACACTCTCTGACTTACCGGGATTTTTTGGTGATACGACTACTAGGACTTTATCAATCTCAGCCATTCCATAGAGTTCCTGAATAATGTCTAAATGTCCGTAATGAAAAGGATTAAAGCTCCCTGAGAAAACAGCTATTACCATAATATAAAATCAAATTCGTTCTTTCCTTTCTTAATTATACAAACTCGCCACCCCTCTAAATCTAACCATGGAAGATCAGATAAGGTTGTTGTGTCGGGGATTACTTTATTATTTATCTTTAACCCGCCACCTTTGATTAATCTCCTTACATCGCTCCTTGATAAACCTAAGAGATCCGATACACGATTAATATATGCCTCTGACCCCTCGGAATCATCAACTACTCTTGGACAGAATTTAGAGGCAGTATTTAAACTAAGGACAGCAAAAATTTCAATTAAGTCTTGCAGTCCAGATAATTCTAATCGTGAGAGTTTTGGATGGACAGACTCAATGACGTCAACAATATTATTCATCCGAGAGTAGATTTAGGAATGCTTCTTCACTATACGCAGGACTTTCACCACGTATTTCTCTCATTCTATTTTCTGCCTTCATCGCCTCAAGTCTTACCATTAACTTAGCGGCTTTTAAATTTATCTCGGCAGCTTTTAATAATTTTCGCGTATTTTCTATTTCTCCGTTCGTTAACATAGTCATAAATAAGGATTTTGGCTAATTTTTTATATTTTTCGTCGATTTTTCCAATAAAATGGCCAAATCCCCCCGCTTTTATTCAATATTATGCACCAAACCCTTATTAATGAAAAGATATATTAATTTTAGCTAGAGTGTGAGAATTAATGTATCTGTTTATTTTTGACTCCGAGATTATGAAAAGAAACGACAATAATTTAATACAAAAGCTATTCGGTGCAAGTTTTAAATCCGGGATGGTACCTCTAAGATCCAATATAGTTAGAAATGGAAGAAACGGATACTCACCTATCGGACAAACTTCATCAGCCATAGCAAGTGCAGATAGAAAGTCGCCGCTCTTAGGAAATTACTCGAGCTCCAATCTATTGTCGTCATATCTCGATAAAATTGGTGAGCTACGAGGGTATCAACTACTAGACATATCAAAACTGGCGACAAATTTTTTCTCAGACTATATTATTAACTTCCTAGCCGACGAAGGAAATGGAACGCAAATAGCAACCATCCTAGACGAAGAAGGAAATATAGATACGAATAAGACAGACAGAATTAATGATATTCTGACAAAGGACATTCGTATTTTTGATTTTATAAGAGACCACGTACAGGATTATGTTTTCTATGGTGACTATTATTCTATGCTCAAGTCCTATAAAGATGAGCAGGGTCACACTAGATTCAGAGTCGAAGAACTGCTTGATCCAATTGCAGTTATAGTTAAAAAGACAAGATCAAAAGACGGAGATATGGAGGAAAAGTTCTTAGCTAGAGGTGAAGACAATGTAATGTATGAAATCCCTAGAGAAGAAATTATTTATATCGCCTCACAAAATCTCCGACTAATTAATGATCTAAAAGAAGGGTGGAAAGACAAAGACACTATTTTCCGGACTAAACCAAAAGATGGAGACGGAAAAACAAACAGAGAGAAGGTAATGCAGCGTGAATCATATACTGCATCTGAGCCTTTATTCTATCCATTAATTCTGAAAGTTAAAGAGTTAGTGATTAAAGAGCTCCTTGTCTCTCTTATCAGTCTTAGAGATTTATCAAGTATTCAAATTTTCCTCCTTCAAGTTGATAAATCAGTTCCCCTTGAGGCAGCTAATGACCTATGTATGAGAGCCACCAAATTGGCCAATAATACTAATGAACTGGCATCCTTCCTTACTTCACAATTTGATGTCGTCAGCTTCATTGAAAATACACTCATTAAGTCTGCCAAATTCATCCCCGACTATAACTCAACTCTCGGCGGTAAAAATTCTCTTCTACCACTTGATAAACTTAGTGATAAACTGCTGGACATTATGCAATCTGTTGAAACTTGTAAGAATAATGTCTTGAATCCACTAGGTTTGCCATCGACTATACTTGATTCAACATCCGGTAGTAAATGGCAAGTCTTACAGCAGTCCGAGAGAGCGAATTCTAGAGTAGCTACTTTCATGGCAGGTATCAAGGACTCGGTAACTAATCTTGTATGTACTCTTTATAAAATACTATACACTGAAGAACTAGATCCCTCCCAAGTCAAACTACACATTGCCGAGAAGACCAGTGTTGAGTATAATAACCAGATAAACCAGACTGAATCAATTAATACTTTGGTTCAGGGTGTATCAGGTATTATCGTCAACGCACTGCAAACTCTCGACCAAAGTGCTCCGTTTATTGATCCTAAAGCCTTCCTGGAGTATATTCAAAACCTCCTGAAAGACATCGATCCAAATACAGAAGCACTAGTTAATGAGGCGTCGATTCAAAACTATCTCAGTGTATTAAAGATGAAGATGATGGCACAATATGAACAGCAGGGAATGGATCCAAGTATTATCGAACAGATCTTTAGCCCAGTTGTCGAAGAGCAAAAGAATAACCCAGGACTATAAAGATATGGATAAACTAGGTATTTTTCCTCCATACCTTCGAGAGAAGCTGGAGTTGATAAATGTATTCGGGATAAAAAGATTCTTAATATCCCTATGTGTTACTATTCTTGAGTGTGCAGTTATTTTCATCATCCTGTATGCATTAATCTTCCTCTGCACCCACCGACCGACATGTGGATTAATTATAGTATCAATTATATTATTCTTAGGTGCAACGGTTATGGGCCTAGTCGAATGGAAGAAAAGAAAGAATAAGAGAGATGGTAATAAAGAGAAAGACCTACAGTGAAAATCCTCAGGCTACGGCAAATGAACTGCAGGCGGAACAAATGAGATTACAGCGAGAGCAACTAAAGATACAGCGGCAGAAAGATAAACTTAAGGCTGATGAAACAAAAAGAAGGCTCGCTATGTCTCAATCCGCCCAAAGACAACAAGCTGAAAACCAACAAGAGGAAGCTAAGAATCAGATCAAAGTGAAAAAACTGGAGCAGGACAATAATAAACCTGATAATGTAGGTCTTTATAAATCTAGATCTAAGGTTGTTACTCCTATTCCAATGCGAGGTTAAGATTATGAAAGAACTTAAAGAGAAAACTTTCACCGAAGGATGTGAAAATGCCCTTGAGGAAAGAGAACATGAAGAAATGTTTAATCCAAATCGTGAAGTAGATGATGCGACTTGGATGAAATATATTAATTTTAGATAAGTTCTGATTGAAAAATTAGAAACAATCCATCAAGAACTTAAAGTATTATTAAAATAGTCTACAACATAAACATACATAATTAGCAGAGTTGTGGACATTAAACATTAATCGGGCCAGTGGCCCACAAAACAAATTAACATTATGTATATTAGAAGAAAAGTTTATTCCGCAATTGAGGATGAAAATGGCGAAATCCGTTATTTCTCTACCAACGAAATCGTTAACGAAGAGGATTATCTTGAAATGCTTTACTCTGAGGATTACCTAGATGATGAAGACATCGAAAGAATGTTCTCTGATAAGAAAGACGGTATGTCTACTGGTGCAAAGGTAGCTCTTGGTGCTGCTGGTACTGCAGTTGCTGCTCCTCTTGCTTTAGTTGCAGCTAGCAAGGGTAAAAAGGCCCTAACTTATCAACAGGCTGTTAAGAAAGCTAGAATGACTGAAGCAGACATTGCAAATGCAGTTAAGAATCTCAAGGGTTCTGAGAAAACAAAGATGCGTAATAAGCTACGGAAAGAGGCTGACGCCGCTAGAGAATCTATTGCTAACGGTTTCGAGGGCGAGGGCATCGGTTTTGTAGAGAAGACCCTAGCTAAGGGAAGAGCTAAGATCAACGAAGGAAGAGAAGCCGCTAGAAAGGCCGTAGTTGAATATAGAAAAGAGCACCCAACATCTGGCGACATAAAGAAAAGACGTCAGGCTGCAGCAGACATTAACGCCCAGAACAATCAGGGTGGCAAGTACGCTAGAAAATAATTTGATTTTTGAATAATTTCCCCGGTTGAATATTATGGTTCTACCCTTCGATGTGGGACCGGGGAACTAAATTAATTATCTCTCGCTATAATTTAGGCGGAGATTAAAATTAACGCCTAAATTAATTAGTAAGAAATATGATAATTAAAAGGAAATTATTTACCATTCAGGATAAGAAAGTTATAAAAGAGATCTGGCGTACGACGAATGGACTTAGAGATCTTCCACGGGGATATAAAAATTTAACCCCTAGGGACGTATTCAGACTAAGTAACGTAACAGAAGGATATAATCAAGTTAGGAAGGGAGTTCTTGATGGAATAAATTATGAAGAGCTTTCTACTATTGCTAAACACCTTGGCCTTCCAGAAACTGCTAAAGGCGCTGAGCATCTTATCAAAAAATACAATAATCCTGCGCTTCTTGAGAGGTATCGAAGAATCAAAGCTTCTCAAATCAAATTATCTAAGTCTGGAAATAAGCGCTTAAATGAATTCAGAGAATTAAGTAAGCAGAGAGAAGCAGACAGGAAAGAAGTAGATGCCGCTCTAAATGATATGTTAAATCATTCGCGCAAGCCAATAGACTATAATGCTCCGGATTGGCGAGAACAGAGTAGAAAGTGGCAAGAAGAAAGCTCAAGACTAAGACATCGCTATGATGAATTAGATAGAAATTATGATAGAGTTTGGGAATATGGTGGGAAAAAATATAAGGAGATGGAAAAACTTAAAGAACGTGTTGAAAAAGAATATGAAAAGGCCACCGTATCTCCAAAAACCAAAAAGCGCCTAAAAGAAATAACAAAAAGAAGCCAGGACGGGGTTCGTGATTCAGCAAAAAAATTCCTCCACTCGGTCAGCCCAGCACCGCAGCTCGCAACCGAAATAAGAGAAGAAGCTGTTAAACGTGGGTTTCCTGTTGAAGTTCAAAAAGGTAGAGGCGCCGAATCACGCACTGATCTTGGAAATATATACCTAAATAGGAAACATGCAAACTCACCCGGGATTATTGGACACGAGCTTGGACATAATCTTCATTTAGAAAGATTAGGAAGAATTCAGGCAACGCCCTTATTAACTCGAGATGCTAAACAGGCCTATGTCAGAAGTCGCGGAGATGCTGGATTCTTTGGTTACTTCGGAAATCCAGTATATCACCTAGGAAATGAATATGGAGCGACTGCTAATGGTCTAGCAAGGTTAAGAAGACTCAGATCTGCAACCCCACTGGAAATGGCAAATGCAGAGAAAGAGTTAACTAATGCATATAAATCCTATTACCATAGTGCCATTGGAGAAATACCAGATGGTGTTTATAGCAGAATAATACCGGAAATATAAAAGACTATGATAATACTAAGACAAAAAGCTTATTCTAAAGCCGCAACCAAAGCCGCCAATAAGGCCATTAGAAATAGACTATTCAAAGTACCAGAGACTATTGGGCCATATACGCAGCCTACATCTGGACTGCGAAAAGCAAAAGAAAATGGAGTATTTGCTCGGCGGGGCCGTTTATTCGATATAGGATATGACGAAGTAAAATATAACAAAGCGCTTAGGGATGTAAAACTAAAAAATGAAATGAGGGATTCTGTTGATTGGCGAGATCGAGATAATGGGATACATGCATTAATAAACCATAGGGGAGAGAGACTAAAGACAGGAAGAGTTCCTACAAGATATCAAAGGGATCATGGTAGACTCCGTCCGGATAGTCAAGAAAGAATACAGGATATGACTAGAAAATGGTCCCCCGATCATACAATTCCTTGGCTCAGAGGACAGGATATTCGTAGATACAAATTCGATAAATATACTGGTCCACGAATACCACTACCTTAAAATAAAAGATCATGATAAATAGTGTTAATCCTTTCTCTGGCGATGATGACCTTAGAAAGCAAATATTATCAAGAGAAGGGAGGCTTGATTCGGGCAGTAATAATGTTGACTTTCAGGATCAAGAAACACAAACACAAGATCTTAGAAGCATAATAACAGCTGCCCCAAAGGTTCCAAAGAGTGTATCGAGGGTAATTCAAGACGCATCCTCCCTGGCAGCAACAAAGAGAGATGAAAAGAGTCAAGAGCTAACCGTCGCTTTAAGTTCTATGATGACGGACTTAAATAAACAATACGGTCTTAATCTTGACGGAATTGACTTAAATAACTTCTCTCACACCTTAGCAAATATAACAGATCCAAGAAAAAGAAGAGTGCTGGAGTTGTATCTGTCCGAAATAAGTCAATCAATTCGGCCGGTACTCTATCTCCATATTCTTCAGAGACTTATGTTAGTGATCGACCAAGTACTCCGGCCTGAAAATCTCCTGTCAAATGAATGGAGCAGCGCGGATAAAGTACTCCTAATCGAGAAACTAATACAGGAAGCTCAGGCCGTAGGTGATCTGGTCGATAGTATAAAAATTGAAGACTCTGATAAAATTCTGGAGAAACTATCGGCCGAAGAAAATCAATCGGATCTTAACTCTGATGAAAACCGTGAGATTATCCAGCAATTCATCGAGGCATTTAAGAAAGATAATTTAAAGTAATATGAAATTAAAGAGACAAAAATTATTCTCTGCCCTTGATCCAGAAATCATCAAACAGTTCTTGGGTCGTTTGTCTGGTTTCGTTCACAAGGCAAAATCATTACATTGGGCAGCAGAAGGAAAAGATATACATGAATACCTCGACGAAATTTGGGAAGCAACGTATAAATTTCAAGATACAGTTGCCGAGGGATATATGGGAATTAATGGAAAGTTAGATTCTAGTATTCCTTTCTTAATGCCCTCCGACTCTAATACTCCGGCCGGTTTTATTCATGAATTAGAATTCCAGGTAATCGACTACTATAGAGCACTGCCGGACGATCCAAAGTTTAGTGGATTAAAGGGTGAGTTTGAGAGCTTTATACAGACAATTGAGAAGTATAAGTACCTCTTTGGTCTGACTGAAAATTAAAAATGATTATCCTCCTTTAGAAAACACATAGGCTCTGGGGGGGGGGTAATAAGTTTAAAGATTCTTCCCAGGGTCTTAGATAAAGGATATGATATTACTAAGACAAAGAGTGTATTCAGCTGCGGGATTAGCAAAGAAAGCTGAAAGAGCAGCAAAACGTGCATCTAAAGATGCATGGCAGAAATCTCAAGCAAAAAGTTTATTTCATAGTGGATTTGGAGAAGTAAACCCGACTTTAAGCACTTCTCGTCGAGTTCTACAAAATGTAGGAAATGCGAAAAATGGTAGCTATATTGAAGACTCTATAAAGAGTGGAGTTAGTCCGATTCAGGCAAAGATAAATGCAAGGGCTGGAAAATATACTGCTGGACACGTCAATGAAGGTATGCATAATAGCATATTCGGGGAGTTTGCCAGAAAATGGACTAGATAAAAAGTAAGATAATTCTCGCACACTAAAATTTCGGGCGAGAGATATAATAATCCCAGTGTAGTTTGAATGTACTTATCTGGGATCTAAGAATATACCACAATAGTTGGTTCGAATAACTTTTAATCAATAATAATATGAGATGTAAATGTAGAGTTCTGAGCGTCGCTGGGATACCAGCATCAGATGGCAGTATCGTGAGCCAGGACGTTATGGAAGCCTATATCAGAAGCGCCGAGTGCCAGGAAGCTTTAGAGATGCATAAGATGATTGGATCTCTAAGCCATAGAGCCAGAGCACTAACCACTAACTTTGCTGAGACCGGTCAGGCACTGAGCAAGGTTGTTGGTAAAGACGATAGTATGATTATTGTCTCAGATCAAGCACCAGCCCCAACTCACTATGTGGATAAAATGTACATAGAGGATGGCTGGCTGATCTGTGAAATAGTGCTCCTAGACGAAACAGTTATGGACGACATCGCTGCACAAAATATTAAAAGACTAAAGGGAATGCTTAAAAATGGTATTCTACCAGGCGTTAGTGCAGTAATCGTAGGCTTCTGGCAGAGCGATAAAGGAATCCATGGTGATTACCTTAAAAAATTGGTTCAGTTCAAGGGTATCGATGTTACTCTTAATCCGTCATGGAAAGCTGCAACCGTATTAAATGTAGAAGAAGACGAATCTACTAAGTCTAATGAGAAAGAATTTAGTGAGATCTTACTCGAAAATCTTAACCCCGATGATTTCAAATTCACTGGTATCAAGGCTAAGATGTTCTCTGATGTAAGTTCTATATACTCGGGTCCTAAATCTTCTAAAATCGATGGCAAATTCACAACACTTAAGGCAAAAGTTTTCTCAGCCGATGGTGTTGTTTGTGAAGTCCCTGAGAAAAAAGCAGTAGTTGAGGATCAGAAAGAATTTACACAGCCAGAGGGAGAGACTCAGAAGGAATTTACTCAGGCACAGGTTAGAGAAAGACTTCGTGAGAGTAAGCTTGGTGTTAGAATGGAACTTAGGAGAACGATCTTAAGTTATCGTCAAGTTATCAAGCAAATGGGCGGAAGTGAAAAGATTGATCCAGAAGATTTAAAAACTCTCAAATCACTCTTATCATCTGACCTCTTGAGAATACTAAATTCAATCACACCGCAGATCTTAGATGGCAAACAAATAAATACACTTTTAGGCTTATCTTCATTAGGCAAGGCTTATCGGGAGTATGGTCAAAAGCTAAATATTCCTATGCGACTTGGCCTACAGGAACTAAAGAGAAATGGATTTGTTAATAAGGCTAGATATCAAAAACTACAGCAGGCATATACTGAATTTATTAATGCCGTTCTGGATGATGTCTTTGGTCCGAATCCTAGTCCAATTGTAAATGAAGATGAGAACTTAGAAGAAAATGGAGGACAAGAATAATGGAAAGACGTAAACTATTTAGTGATAATAAACCAGTGGAGCGTCGTAAATTATTCTCTACCCCCGACGCTAATAAAGAAAGAAGTATCAAGCTCTTTTCTGATACCGCCGAGGAAGAAGCATTTCAGCGTACATTCTCGGCCACTGATAATGAGTTTGAACTTAAATTAAAAGAATATAGTGGCCAGACTCTTTCCGCTGCTGATTTTGCTTCAATTTTCGGCGGTGAGAATCTAGATGAGAAATATTTTTCGACAGATAGTGAAAGTGGTGATGTTAAGATCTCCAATACAGCTTTCCTCGAGTCTAGATTATTCTCTAAGATCACTATATCCGTTACTAAAACTCTCGAATTAGACCCGGCCGTAATGAATGAGCCTAAGGAAGATGTTATATCGCGTTTAGAAGAGTCCGGCAAGTTCTCTCCTAAAACAATCATTCTTCTCAAAAAGGCTCATAATATCCCGGCCGAAGGAGACAGCGAGAGTTATTTAAAGGATTCTGGTATCGCTCATGATCTACCGTTTGAATTTGGTGGAAGAAGCATGGGTAAGTCGGAGTTCGAAACACTGATGAAGGAAAGATATGAAGATGCTCCTACCGACATAATGGACATACTTAAGAACAAAGGTATTCTCAAGATCGATGGAGAAAAGGTAGAAATCATAAAATAATTAAACAAGAGGTAATTATGAAGAATACAAGACTTATGGACCGTCTCTTCAGTGCGACGGACGAAAAAGATCAGGAACTGACCGAGCAGGTAGCAAATGATATCGAAGCTGCCAAAGAGAACGGTTCAGTCGACACCGAAGAACTTAAGTATGTAGACCTAGGCGAAGGCAAAGTAGCTATTACAGACTTAGGTAACGGTGAAGTAACAATAGCTGAAAAGGCTGAAGATGGTAATTATGACCTTTATCCTGCCGAAATGTCACAGCAGATTGAGGGCTTTATCCACCCGGAAGGGGATGGTGTAACTCCTGGTAATCAGCAAGGTGCACCTGACGAGCACGTAGAGGAACATATCAGCCCAGAAGCACAGGTAGAAGAACATGTAAATCCCGAAGCTGGCAACGAAGCATCAGTTGTGGGAGTTGCAGAAGAAGGCAGAGAGCCTAGAGCAGAGGACGCCGAAGACCAGGTATGTCCTGAGTGCGGCAAGAATCCTTGCGAATGCTCTGATGAAGATGAAAAAGAATTCTCTGTATCTACCGACAATAGTGTAGTTTTAAGAATCTTCTCAGATCAGGAATTCTGTGAGAGACTATTCAGTGAAGTAATCGAATCTGAGGAAACTGCTAAAGTTGGTGATCTAAAGGTTGAAAAGGTAGACGATGACTCTGTTGTTGTTACCTCTGAGACAACTGGTGATCAGGCCAAAGTTACTCTAAGCGATGACGAAATGGAAGTAACTGAGCTAGATTCTAAGAATTTCTCAAGTGTAGAGGAAGATAATGAGGCTTTCTCAGAAGAAGGACAGGATTATGATTCACAGTATCTCCCTCTCCACGTAGTTGGTGTAGATACTTTCAATCATGTTATCGTAGACTCTCCTGTCTATAGCGATGAAGAGGCTGAGGCACTTGTTGCAAGATTACAGGAAGAGGGCGTAGATGCTCTTCAGGTATTTGAAACCGAGGAAGAAGCTCGTGATTACGCACTTGGTCTCCTAGATTCACTCGGTGCAGAAGAAGTTGATGAGCCAGAAGAGGCCACGTTCTCTGACACCGACGACTTTGATCTGTATGTAACAAGATACTACAGCAATAATACCGTTTATATGGATCGTCTATTCTCAGAGGCTGCTAATGATGTAGAGGCTTCTCAGGAAGAAATTGAAGATGCCATCGAGAACGGCGAAGAAATTGAGAATGATTCTGAAATTATCACTCCAGTTGATGCTAACACAGCTGTCATCGAAGATAAAGAAAACGACGAATTCACAAAGGTAACTATTAACAACGACGAACTTCATTTCAAACCGATCGGCGAATCTGAAGCAACAGAGCTAACTTCACATCTCCTAGTAGATTCTGAGGGAGCTGGTCATGATTCAGATCCAGACAGAGTAGAAGATGGTCGTGAAGAAACCAAAGACTTCTCTGAGAGTGTAATGGAAAGATATTTCTCTGACACCGATGATGAGGTATACTGCGACGAAGACGAAACAAAATTCTTCTCTGAGTCCGAAGAAATGACTGACTATATGGTACGTTTATTCTCCGAGGAGTCTGATTCAGAGGAAATTGAGGACGCTATCGAAAGTGGTGAAGAAATTGAGAACGATTCCGAAATTATCACCCCTGTCGACTCAAAGACCGCAGTAGTTGAAGACAAAGATAACGGTGAATTTACAAAAGCCGAATTAAGCGAAGGCGAAGTTGAGCTTCATCCTATTTCTGAAGAAGAAGCAGAAAAGCTAACAGAAGACCTCGTAGTAGAGTCTGATAAGAGTGAGGAAGACGAGAAGAAAGAAGATGAGAAAGAGTTCTCAGATTCTCCTCTTGATAAGTTCTTCGCAGAAGCAGGTATTGCCCCTGCAGCCCCTGTTGCCGAAGCACCTGCTACTGCTGAATTCATCATCGACGAAAACGGTAATCCAGTTCAGCCAGTTGAAGCTGTAGCTGAAGAAGCTGCTGCTCCAGTAATCAGCCCTGAAGCAATTGAGGATAAGGCCCTTGCTGCCGTCCAGTCAATTCAGGCTGCTGCTGCTGAAATGGAAGCTCAAGTTCTAAACGCAAAAGCTGCCCCAGTCGAGGGTGCAGAACAGGATCTTCAGGAAGCTCAGTTCTCAGAGACCGAGGAGGAAGAGAAGACCTTTAGTGAAAATGATACAATTGTTTCTTGGTTAGGAAGCATAAAGAAATAATCTAACAATTTAATATATTAAATCAGTTATGGATAATAAGTATACCCAGTTCATGAAGACCCCCGAAATGGTAGAGGCTCTCGTGAACAGTTCAGTATCCGTTGAGGATGCAAGAATTCGTGCAAACGAATATGCCAAAATGTTCTCTCGTAACGACGAGATGAAGGACCTCTTTGGTCTTAAGGACGCTGGCAACCTGCTTCAGAAGACCTTCTCTGGCTATGCCGAGACTCCACTTCTAAGCACTCAGTATTTTAATGCCTCTGTAGCTTCTTATGTAAGCTCATTCGCAGGCTTCATGTCCATCGAGAAGGACTTCGAGCAGCCTAACGGTCTGTTCTATTGGTTTGACGTTCTTGGTGTTACCGACATGCGTTCAGTTATTCCTAACCTCGGTCCTGACCACTATCAGGATATCCAGGCAATGGGTAACTTCGAGCTCGAGGTTCCTGTAGCTGCTCAGGCTGCTTACAGTGCTCTCGTTGGCCGTAAGCTCATCCCTGGTACTGTCCGTGTAAAGGTCCAGACCGCTTCCGAGAAATTTGAACTCGTTGATGATGGTCAGGGTAACTTCATGGCAGTTGCTGGTAAGCTTGCTGCTGGTACCGTTAACTATCTAAACGGTCGTGTTGAGTTCGAACTCAGCGCAGCTCTCACTGGTGATGCCACCAAGGAAAGCCTCTTAATTGTTGGTAAGGAAGATGTTACTGGTACTCCTAGCAATACCATCGGTGCTTCTAACGCACATCAGTTCGATAAGAGATTCATCGCTAAGATGCAGCAGATCGGTCTAGCTACCGTTCCTGATATGCTCGTAGCTGAATATAATATCGCTGCTCTTGGTGCTATGAAGAAAGCCACTGGTGCTGACATGGCTACCTTCCTCTTCACCAAGCTTCGTGAAATCTACACCAAGGTTATCAACTACAAACTCGTCTCCACTCTTGAAGAAGGTTATGTAGGTAATGTAATGAATGACCTTGATCTTACTAGAGCCGCTGGTACTTTCGCTGAGAAGTTCCACGATTATCGTTCACAGGTTGACCTATTCGACGCCTACCTAATTAACGTAGAGTCCGCTCTCGCTAACAAGGCCGTTAAGGGTGTAACCGTAACAGCTTATATCGCTGGTAATCAGGCTTCTAACCAGTTCCAGAAAGGTTCCGCTATTGGTAAGTGGGAAAGAAATACCAAGATGTCTTACATCAATGACCTACTTGGTTGGTACAACGGTATCCCTGTGCTTCGTTCTACTGACGTTAAGGAAGCTGCAGGTGAGGCTACCTTCTATGCAATCCACAAGACAGCTGACGGCCAGATGGCTCCTCTAGCTCGTGGTATTTACATGCCTCTAACAGATACTCCTACCATCGGTAACTACAACAACCCGACTCAGATGGCTTCTGGTATCTACTATCAGGAAGGCACCAAGTATATGGCCCCTGAGCTCGTACAGAAGGTTACCTTCAAGTATGGCTTCTAATCTTAGATCTCGAGTATCTTAGATTAATATAAAATCTCAAAGAGAGAATTCATCCTTGTCCATTACCCTGGGCTTGGGTGGGTTCTCTCTTTTCATTTTTAAAATATGGCAACTACTTTTACTTTAAAAAGAAAACTGTTTGCTGGTCCGAGCCCAAAAGTATTTCAAAGCCTAGCAGCAGCAGGAAACAAAGGATTCAATGCAGCAGGAAATGGCCTATTCGGAAACTTTAAAAATGCGTGGAATGGCCAAATGAACGTTGTTAATAAAAAAGGAACAGAGGCCGTTGCAAAATTGTCAGGCGCTCAAAGATTGGGCCAAGCTGGTATTGGAATGGCCAAAGTTGGCGGAGCAGCTGTTGGAGTTGGCGTACTTGGGGCTGGTGTTGCCGCTAAGAAAGTAGATGATGCCGCAAACGGTTTATCCGGATCATAAACAATAATATGGCAACTACATATAGTTTAAAAAGAAAATTATTTGCAGGTACTGCTGCACAGATCCAAACAGCCCAAGGTTTATTAGTTGATCAAAACGGAAAGACCATAAAGGGAATGGGGTCTGCTAAGAAAACTCTAAACCAGAACATTAAAAAATATGATGCTTCTAAGAAAGAGATATTTAAGCAGTATGAAAAGTATAAAAAAGGGCTAACTGGAGAGGCACTCGAAAAAGCTAATTTTAGTGATTGGGCGAGAAATGAAGGAAAACAGTATCTCGAAAGTGCACAGAGTGCTAGAAAAACTACGCTGGGAACAGTAAATAATATCGGTGCGGTACGAGGAAAGAATGTAAATAATATTGCAAACTGGAACGGTGCTTATAATATGGGAGCCAAATCTACTGGAATTTTAGGCGGCATAAAGAATACCTGGGCTAAGGCCGGTATGGGCGGAAAAGCTGGTATGGTAGCTGGTGGATTAGCTCTTGGCGGATTAGCTATTAAGGGAGCAACATCTCTTGGAAAAAAGAACAACCAATAAATGTCAGAAATAATCTATAAAGGCCTAGTATTAAAATCTAAAAAGGGCTGTAAGTTTTTTAATATTCGTGAAGGTGCTGTAAATTCCTTGACTGAAGATACTAAGACTTCCACACTCACGATTACTTATGCTCCTGGTTCTAACCTAGGCCTTTTATCAGATGAGCTTGGCATAGAACTTTTAGAATCCAGGGACAAAGAAATAACTCCAACGAATGGACCAAAGAGATTTACGACAACTTATATAACTCTTAATGGTCTGAAACTACAAAAAATGACCTCTGACGAACACATCTTCCATATGATAATAGTTAAGGACAGCGAATCAAGAGTTGTCCAAGATTATAACTCTACTACTATTGTTGTTTCACAGGAAGATGTCGAAAATCAGGAGTTCATTGATTTCTTATTCTTTTCCGGCGGACTCAAATTTCTAAGACCAGTCGGAAATAAGCCGAAGTGTTATAAGATCCGAAATTTCCCAAAATTAATTTTTAAATCATCGGATCTAAATCTTACTTCGGAATCTTCGACGGTTTATACTCTCCGCCGTAGATATGATGATTATGTGATTAGGTCTGTCGATTATCAAGACCAATTTATCCTTGAACTTAGACGAATCCTTTCCGACTATGGGGTAGAATTAGTGAGATGGAATAGAGAAGAAACACTATCTAAAACCTCCTACATCTCCTATCGCTTTGACCAGACCCCAACTAGAATACATCATCCAAACTATCGCGATGATGAAGATAGGGTCATGCAACATAGGCAACCAGTTGAATTCACTCTTAGAACTCCTGACATGCCTCTGTTCTTCGATTTCAAAAATAAATATAATAATGTAGATCTTCTGACTAATTTCTGTGAATTTAAAACCTCAGACCGCTATGGAGAAAGGTGGACAGCGGCAGTTAAGTGGGGACAGATAACAGAAGATTTTAACCATCAATATCAGTCCGACGATAATTCAAATTTCTCTAATCAATGTCAATTCCGGGCAGAGCTATATTTTTATGAAGTGCTCGATGATAGATTTACATTCTTAGAAGAAATTAACGTAATATTGGAGGCTTCTGAAAAACAAAATCAAGGATGATAGAATTTAGACAACGTAAATACGCCAAACAAGATTTAATGCCGGACGTTATAGAAAATCTTACAAAGAAGGGCGTAGATTTTGAAATTATAGACCCCAAGAAGGCAGAAGAAGCTTCCAAAGTCAATTCAATGTCAATGGTCCTTATGTATGCCTGTCGAAATGAATCCGGCTATTATGAAATACAGGTTAAGGACAAGGGGTTTTATAGATACACAAGAAAGCTACTGGAAGATTACTGCAAAATGGAAATCAAGACAGCAGACGAATCAACCAGAACATACACAGCAGAGGACGAACACTTAGGAAAGATGATGAGTGTGATTGAACTTCTTGCATTAAAATATAAACTATCAATTGTATATAAAAAGAAATAATATGATAGAATTTAGACAAAAGGTTTTCTCCGAGTACGATGCAATGAAGAGTCTATACAACGAGCTCATGAGAAAAGATAGCCCTTGGAGATATAAAATTAAAGTGATTGATACATCTTCTCTCCTACCAGTCCTTCGAGGCAATAGTGTAGTAATTGAGAGGTTTGTTATCTCTACACAGGCATTCAAACACGACAAATATAGAATGTACCTAAAAGTGGGCGCTAAAGCTAAGATGCCCGAGGGAGTTAGATTGCCTGGAAGAAATACTAGTAGAAAGCTTTGGGATACCTCAATAAAACTCAGCGGAAGCGCTAAATTCTTCCAGAAAACCAACTCTGAGACAGAATTTAGAGAAAAACTATTCGATAATAATAAGAAGAACAATAACAATAATAATAATGGCGGTGGAGATATTAATTCCGGCATCGATTTCGGAAGAGTCTCCATTGAAAGAGAAATGACCATACCTAGAGGAGAAACGCTAGAGTATGATAAAAAAGAAAGATCGATTGTTTTAGAGTTCGATTCAATTCCGGATGCTGTAGCCGCTCTAAACATTCTTCCTTTTGGACTTAATTATAATATGTATTTACTCGATGTATGATAATAAAAAGATTCTCGGCCACTAAAGTTCTAAATACTAATGCCCCAGGATTCATAAAAGGTAGAAAATATGATACAGACCTTGATAGACTTAGTAGGGGCACAACTACTAGAGAGCTTCATGAAGAACTAGACAAGTTAAATCTAGAGGAAGAAAAGAAGGAAGCCCTTAAGAAAGCTAAAAAGGAACTGAAAGAAATCGGGAACCTGGGAAGAGAAATACGAAAGACGAGAAGTGAATTAGATAATGGGAGAACTGGAAAATGGCTAAATACAGATTAAAAAGAAAAACGTTCGGTGTAGTCCAGAGTACCTTAAATGGTGTTGGTGATACTGTTAAAACAACTGCCGGAGGAGTCATGGAAGGAACAGGAAAGGCTTTAGATACTGGAGTAGCAGGAACTCTTGGCGGTATAGCAGGAGCTGGAATAGCTACTGGTGGTGCTCTAGGACTTGCAGGCCTTGGCCTTGGAATACCTGGTGCAGTTGGTGGTTATATTTTAGGTAAAGCTGCCACCAGAGGAATAGGAAAGGGACTTAAAAATGCTGGACAAGACCTCCAAACGTAAGGAGGAGAGCTAATATGATAATAAAAAGAAAAAGATTCTCTGCAATAAATGCAGTATTTAATACTATGAGCCTGGCTGGTTCAGTTTCGGCAGGAAAAGAGGCCAAACAAAACGATGCAGCTCATAAGCAATCAATGCAACAAGCCGCAGAGAACAACAAACAACTAGTGGAACAACTTAACAAAGTAGCTAAGGGATGATTCAGTTTAGACAGAAAGTCTTTGTTGCTCCACTAATTGCTGGAGCAGGAAAGTTATTAGGAAGTAATGCCCTGATGGGAGCCACTATGGTAGGGGGTATGGTGCAATCTAGTGGACAAGCAAAGAAGCAAGAGGCGCAAAATCAAGAAATGATGGAGCAACAGGCAAGACTTCAGAAAGCAACAAGTAAATCCTTAGAAAAAGTTGCTAAAGCTGCTCAAAAAGATTCATCGAAAGCTGCTCAGGCTGCTCAAGTAATGTCTCAGACACTATACTCAGAATCACAAAAATTTTTTGCTGCGGCGAATCCTAATTTTATAAAAAGAGTTGGCAATGTTACTTATGATTTTGCCAGAGCCCTAAATAAAAATGGAGCAGCAAGAAAAAAAGTAGCCCAGGGGCTTGCACTAGGAGCCACAATGACGGCCGTTGGCGGTATAGCGGACAAGGCTATACAGATGGATCGAAAAAAGATAACTGGTGGAGCACCACTGCCTGGACCACAGGAAAATCCAGAGGAAAAGAGAAAGAAAAAGAGGAATGCTCTTATAAAAGCTGGGGTTACTGCTGCTGCAGCTGGAACTGCAATAGTAGCAGCAAGAAAAGGTGCCCTAGGAAAAGGCTGGCAAAATGTATCAAAGAGAAAGTGGGGAGGACAAAATGGGTGGAATAGCACACTAAAGTCCGGCTCAAAAGAGTTCTACGAATCTGCAAAAAGCAACCTTGTTCCTGGTAAAGGAGAGGGGGCTATGGGATGGATTGGACCAGGACTTACTATTGCATTCCCTGCAATTTCTGCTGCTGGATATGTTCTTGGTGAACGAAAACAACTAAAAGATCAGGCAACAGCGCAAGAAAAGAAATATTCAGAAAACTATCAATACCAAGAGGAAGCAAAAAAGAAAAAATCCTCTATATTAAAAGCAGCTGGAGCAGGTGCTCTTGCTATTGGTGCAATTGCTGCTGGTAGAAGAGGTGCTTTTGGAGCAAAGGCTGGTAGATATCTGAATGATTGGTATATGTCCAGAGGTGCCCAATTAAGTAGAATTGGAAATAAAGTTGCCTCTGGAACCAAAAGCGGAATGAAAAGCTCTGGCAAATATATTTCCGACATTGGTAATAAGATGGTAGATTCTGGGTCCGTATTATGGGACAAATTCAATAAAAAAGCAGTTGAAGGAGAGGTAAATAAGCTTACAAGAAAAGTTCAAAATGCCAAATCCGGAAAAAGAAGCATATTACAAAGTGGATTGGATTTGTTCAGAAATAAAAAATCAGTCTTAAAAAATAGACAAAATATTATAAAAACTGGAAATGCTAGACTGGCCGAGCTAGGAAATCAAAAAGGAATAACTGGTAAGGATCGTGCACAGGATATATTAAGCGGAAAACATCATACTAGTTTTATAAAATCTGGTCTTAATTCTAAGGTAGGAAGATTTATAACTTTTCAGGATGGAAACACCCAGGAATTCTTAAACTCAATGGCAAAGAATAAGTCTGTTGGGAAAGACACTAGAAAAGTTGCTAATTTTTTAATGACCGGAACCGGACAAACCGTTGCGGCTGTTGGAGCAGCAGGACTTGGTCTTGCAGCAATGAAGCCGTTTGAGTGGGGAGATAAGGCAGTACGTGTAGCTTCTAAAGCTGTAGACAAGAATGCCTTTGCCTATGAAAAATCCAAAGAACAGGAACAATAATTATGGGAATTTATAAATTAAAGAGAAAATCCTTCACAAAATACGACGATACAGATAACTTAAAGCGAATGAAGGACTCAGATATTCTCGCTGAAAAGAAAAAGACCCCAGCTACTACTCCCTACCATACAGTTGCAGCAACATTAGGAGGGGGACTAGTTGGTGGAGCACTGGGTGCTGCTGGAAATGCTGCTTTTGGAAGAAAGGTTGCAAAAGGCGGTGCCAAGTTTGGAAAAAGATTTGTAAAGGGTGGAAAAGTTGGTATATTAGCTGGTGCGGCTATTGGCTTATCAACAATGTCTGCTAGAAGAAGTAAAGAACAGGCTGACAACGAATTCTATAATAGAAGACTTGAATATGCACAGAGGCAGGCAAAAAGAAGAGAAAAAGCTGACTGGAAGTCCAACATGACCCAGAGAGATGGATATTCATATTAAACTATGATAGAGTTTAGACAGAAAATATTTGCTAAACTTAGGTTGCCAAGATTCAACAAGAAGGAGATACAAGACTGGACGGTTGAGAAGATAAAAGACACAAACCCAATTACTACTGGAGTTGCGGCTGTTGGTGCCGGTTTAGGCGTTGCTAATTATAGAGTAAACAAGCAGCGCAGAGATGCTGATATTAAACTCAGGGAAGATCAGATAAAAGCAACAAATGAGTTAACTGACGTGTTACATAGAATTGAGGGCCTTGACGAAAAGGAGGCGAAGAAACATTCTAAGAAACTCAAAAAAGCATTTAAAAAAGATATTCCAGAGATAGAACATCCATCAGCTCAGGCACAAATAGCCAAGAAAACAATATTTAGAGAAAAGAAAAATGATCGAGTTTAGACAAAAAGATTTTAGTATTTTCTCATCGACACTCTCAGGTGCAGGAACTGGATTTGGACTTGGCATGATGTATGGCAAATTCAGAAATAGAAATAGCAAACTCGGCCAGTCTAATAGTGGCAGAGAAGTAGACGAGAATGTACTAGGTATATATGGATTAATTGCCGGTGCAGCTCTTGGTGCTTTAGCAGGAGTTATTGATGAACAAAGAACCAGATTCAATAGAAAAACAACAGTTGATAATCGCTTGATGGACACTGTTGTTGAAAATCTGAGAAAGGATAATTTTAAAGAAGGAAAAGACTTTACTAGAGATCCGAAGATTGCAAATCAGTTAAAAACAAAAGTATGTATTTGTATATCTAAAGTTTCTGGTGATCTTAGAATTCTGATTAATATGGTATCAGACCCTAAGCTACAAGGATTGGCAAAAGATCTGGTCAAAAATATACCAAATAAATCAGCGGTTAATGAAAGAACCTCTGATAAGTTTAATGACATAACAATTACAACTATATCGGACTCCTCAATGGACGCAGGTTTAGTTACTGGAGTCGCCGAGAGGTTTATACATTCAGGCTATCCGATTCAATTAGTAGAAGTTGGTTAATAATAAAATAAGATAAATTAATATGGCAGAATGGAAACAAACTCTTGAGCCCTACATTAAGGTTCAGGAAAGAGTGATGACAGCAGCTCTCAATCCGACCGTTGGCGAGGAACTTATAGTTGGAGTTGCTTTTATATCTGATGCCGGCCCAAGTAATCCTACGCTTATTACAAGCCAAAAGGAATTCTTAGCCACATATGCATCAGAAGAAGTTAGTAAAAAATATTTTGATGACCTTGATAAGCTATATAGCGGAGAAATTGATGGTCTAGCATCAACTATGTGGGCTAATGCATACCGTCTAGCTGGTAGCACTAACCTTCTTTGTGTTAGAGCAAGCAAGGCCGACAACCTATATTATGCAAAACCACTTGACATTGATGCAGGCCTTAATAAGTTTGTTCTTAAAGACGGAAATCTTCTAAAGCGGGTCCCAGAGTTCAAACTTGTTGCTGATGTTGCTTATGATGATGCTGACCACAACTCAGACGGTTGGTCAATTGCTGTTCGTGGGGTTGGTGTTTTTGGTAATAGAGTAACAGACGAGGGATCACAGTACGACTATTATGTATCTAATCTTGATGATCTAGTAGACAAACTGAACGAAACTTCAATGTTCTTCTCACCAAAATATAGACTCTTCACCGACGCACAGATGTCAACTACCGCAACAGGTGATAGTGCAAAATGTGTGGTATTTGATGAAGTCTATCTAGCACCACATTTCTTAGATAGTGATGCAGCAGAATATAGAGATCAGACACTTGAAGCATGCCAGTACATTATCCCTTGTCAGATCGACTGGACTTCTGGAAACATTAATCAGAAGGTGGTTGATTTAAATAATGATGCTCATAGCGGATCCGAGTCCTCTAACTATTTTGCACTTAATGTTTATAACTCTAAATCAACCTTAAAGGTTAGAATTAGAAGATTTAATCACGATGCAGTAGTTAGTGCACCACTTAGCGACGCTGATAGAGCTAATCTAACAGAAGGTACAGAGAATGGTGGTGGATCGCCTTATAAAGTTCTGCCGGCTGTTTTAGACTTTATTACCAAATATGGTACCGAGGATCCAGATGAAGATACACTTTATAGAGACTTCTTTGAAATCGCTGTTTATGATCCGAGCGTATCTGAGGAAGTAAGTTTCTTTAACGTTGGTAATATTAGTGGACGTGGTGATATGGAAGTGAGCGAGGTAAATGATCTATTAAATATGATCTCACTTGTCTTACCTGATGACCTTCATGACCTTGGCCTGAACTATTACGGATACCAAGACGACGATAATGTTTGGAGACTTGTCGATGAAAGAGACGTAACCTCTAATCAGGTTCGTGCTGTTGAAAACTTAGCTGCGCTCCTTCAGGGTGGTGGAAACCTTAACGAATTTGGTAAGACTAATGACACTGGCAAGTATTATCAGTATAGAGTTAATGGAAGGAATGAAATCTTCTCCGATCTAAGTATTGATCCTAGAGAGTGTAACATCCTTAACATAAGTGATGACGATCTACTAAAGGCCATTGATAAAATTCAGGAAAATGAGGTTTATATCGTTGAGGGGCTATCCGACCTTGGTAATACTAACCTAGCATATCAGACCCACCTAGCTAATCTATCAAATTCTGAGGACGGCAACTATTTCTATCCAATCTCAACAGTCAATAGCACAAACTATATGACTATTGGAAACAGTGCTACCAAACTGAGTGCTGCTAATAATTATAAGCAGTATATGAGCGCTCCTTGGGATATTGATACAGGTACCTTAGGAATTAAGTTCAATGCTTCACCTAGTGTTCTTTACTGGGAAGGTGTATCGGGAAACTATAGAAATGGTCGTCCTTATGCTAGCCTCTTCGGTCAGACATATGGTAAGGTAAATTATCAAAGACCTGCCTGCGAATTTAATAAGAAACAGAGACAGCTACTTCTTTCGAGGAAGGTTAATACTGTCATGTGGAATACGAATATGCAGATTTGGCAGATGAATGATAACTATACTAGACAGACTGAGAATACTATTATGAACGACGAAGGAAATGTTCGTATGGGTATTCATATCGCAAAAGTTCAGAATCAGCTACTTGCCCAGTTTATTGGTAAGAAGATCACTGAGAAACTTTGCGCCGATGTTAGGGCTGTCGAGGAATACTGGATCAACAACAATATAATGAACCTTGATGGAAATAAACCAGAGGCATTCCAGGTCTTCTGTGAATATGATGCCACCCTGGCTCGTCAGAACAAGATTAAGGTTGTTATTAACGTAAGATTCAGCAGATCCTTAAAGTTTGTCAATGTATTGAATAGATACTTTGACACTGGTATGGATATCAGTAGTGCCGAATAAGAAAATTTAATAGGGTTGGGGAGCTAAACCTCTTGTTCATATCTTTAGTTTCCCCTTCCCTTTAAGTATAGTTTACTTAAGAAAAATTATAATAAAATGGATAAAACAAGATTAGTCGACCTGAAGAAAAAGATTCTAATTAGGTCAAGCATGTTAGCCATTAACTCACTAGAAGAAATTTTTGGCTTAAATGATTATCTTTCAGCAGATGAGGTGTTTCTTGAGATAATTAAAAAAGCTCTTCGCGAGTTTGAGGTAACTCTTCCATTGATACATGAAATGAGACTTAATAAATGCCAGATGGGAACATGCTATAATCTTGGACCCGATTGGTATGAGATAAAGTCAAATTTTACTTTATATCTAGACTGTAAAATAGCTGAGGATCAAATTATCTTGGTCCCTACATCAATCCCGAAAGTTAGATATCCGGGTTCATGGCCAACCGCCGGTACTTGGGATTGGGTAACTGACTATCGCAAGCCGTATGTTTGTTTGTGTGGTTGGGACACATTTTCCTTCGATTGTTTCTACTTAAAAGGAACCTGTGCAAGACCAATTATACCAGACTTTGCCGAGGATAAGTCGTTTAACCCCGACTCTAAGAAGGCTGCTATCTATTGGTTAAACGTTGAGGAAGGAGCAAAAGGAAATTACTTTATGGACCTTTGTATGGTTCATGTACTAGATTATATTAGGCAGCTTAAATCCTCCGTTCAATTGGTATCTATGCCAATGGAAGTTTTGAATAATGTTGATATAGCTTACCAGGAACTAAGGGCTAGGTGTGATAACTATGCACTCCAATCAAGCTGGTATGGAGATTTAGTAGATTAAGTATTATGATTATCAAAAGAAAATTATACTCTAAAATAAGTGGTCTACCAAAAGCTGTCAGAAATATTAGGTATAAGGTTGGAGGAAAAACACCTAAGGCAGCTAGAAAGGCGGTTAAACTAGGAGGAGATGTTAAAAAAGCTGAATTATATCTAAAAACAACTCCAGAACACAAAATGGTTGGGGATTTTGGAAAATTTACTTCAGCACATCCAATACAGGCAGGCGCAACTATAGGAACCTTTCCAATGTCAGGTGCAGCGGTAGAAGGAGTGTTGCAGAAATTTAAGCCCTACAAAAAAGCTACTAATTGGACTGGAGCACAATATGAGAAACATTTAAGAAAACCCGTCGAAGGTATAACTAGGGCAGTTATTAATATGCCTTGGTAATAATAACATTCACTATGATAAAATTTAGACAGAAAGATTTTAGTCTTCGAGATGGACACTATACCGGACCGAAGGATATGGATAAGGTGCCGGGCGCTGTCGAGGTTATATCTAAAAGTGCCTTAGGTGGTGCTTTAGCTGGCAGTGCTGTCGGGGCTATACTGAAAGATTCGACTGCTTTGGAAGGTGCTATTCAAGGTGGTAAGTGGGGAACCGTCGGAGGAGTATTATTCAAATTCTTCCTTAACTATCTCCACAAACCAATGACGAAAGTAAAGTTTGCAGAGGTCGATAGAAATATAAGACGAGAATTTGGAATTTATCGGATAGCTGGTGTTACGGTTGGTGATAAGATCGATAAGAGAGCTGACGTAGATGAGAAGTTCGGATTCTCGGATAGACAAGTTACGAAATATAAGTTAAATTTTGCCGTACAGAATAATAAAGTCACCATGTATACTTTCGACCTTACTAATGATGAGCTCGATAAGGTGGACAAGACTTTAGATTATTACTGTAAGAAATATACGGGCATGGAATATACGTCAGATGTGATAAACTATAAACTAAATTCCTATGCCGTAGATATAATATTCACAAACTATCAGGTTATCTCCAATTTTATCATGGAGCTTTCTAATACCCTTCAATGTAAAATCAACCTCCTTGACAATAAAGCACTCGTCGATGGTAGATTGAAAGATACAAATGAGGTACAGGAGGATCAGAAAAATTTTAGTGTGGCCGGCCTAGGGAAATATGAATTCTTGAAGATCATAGGTAAGTCAGCGGGGACAGCAGTAGTCAATCTTAAAAAGGGTTGGAAGACGTCTTTTGCTACTTTCTTAATGGGTCTTCTCTCTGGTCCGGCCGAAAAACTAAAAGCCGATGAACTAATTAAATCTGGTCATCCGGCGCCTAGAGAAAATTTTGGAAACATTTACCTGGAGGACACATTAAAAAGGGCCGGATATATTGAAGGCCCCCATTATACCGTCGACAAAGAATCAAAGGCGCCGGTAAATATTTCAATGATCTCCGGCTTGTTTATTATTACGGCCGATAAAGGAGAAGCTGGGAAGAAAGTTGATAAGTGGGAGAAGAGTTGGAGTATGAAGATGGGAAGAAAAGATACTGGCCGTGTTATTGTCTATACTTACTCAATTCAATCACGAAAAGAATTTGAATATCTCTTAAAATCGCTAATGAAAGTGGTTGAGGGAGAGGTTAATATATTTGAAGGATGATAATACTGAGACAAAAATTATATTCGACACCACAGCAAAGAAAAGCAATGATAGACAAAGTGGTAGATAAACTAGAAAGGGCGGGTTATGAAGATTTTGAGATTGTTAAGAGGATACCAGGTGACTCAATATCAGTTAATTCGGATCTACAAAATCTCAAAGTATACCTGCCGAAAGAGTTTGAATATTCCCAGTACGATATTGACGACTTTATTAGAGCACTCCCCGGCTATATTAGAACCAAGACAGTCCTGGAGAGAGATATTTACGTCATGTCAGTAACGATGGGAAAGATCAACGAAGAGCAATACATTAGGCTTCTCAAATATATAATCGACGAGAATGCCTTTGTTGCAATAATTAGTGAAGAAGAAATTTAAATAAAGATATGGCTGAAGATATGGCTGCTAAAAGTTTGGAAAGAGCTAACAAACTTTATGCACTCGGAATGAAACAGATTAAACTACAAATGGCTCTTATGGGAACTGATTTTGTAGTGCTCCGACCGAAAGATAACTCGAAGTGGAAAAATGTATTTGGTGGCACATATTCTTCATCAAGCACATTAGAAAACGATTACTCAGAATTTACTACCAGACTAATAGTGAACCAGAACGAAATGAGAGATGTGTGGGCTAGGAATAGAGACACAATTGAATCATACTCACCCGATGGATCACTTGAGGTTGGTGATGAGCTGCAGTATACAAGAAACAAAAGAACATACCGATTTAAGATAATCATGAAACAAGGTTATTCTGAAAATGCGGATGTTCTTTTTGTTTATACCTTATCTAGCATAATTGAAACCCTAGACGAATAATGGAAGAGAAAAAGAAAACAATAACTTCTTCCGATAAAATCCCAGGTTGCGAAAGATTGACAAGACCTGAGGAAATTAAGGGTCTCTCTAAATATCTCGGCGCAATCAAGGAAACACAGGAAGATTGGATAGAAGATAATATGCCAGATGAGAGGGGAAAGCTTGAGATTGAGGTAGATCAAATTGATAAACTACCAAAATCCAAAATCGGGATAAGGCCCTCTGATCTTGAGTCTCTACCGGATGCTGTAATTGGTCTCGATGACGATTCTAAAGTAAAATTACCAAAAGAATCCGACAAACTACATGACATCCCTGAGACAAAAATAATTCCCGACGTATCTAAGCTTAAGGTAGATAATAATGAAAAGCTGCCAAAGGATAAAGAAAGACTGGGAGGAGAAAATAAGAAAGTAGAGTTACCAAAAGATAAGCTAAGGATAGAGAATGATAGGGAACCACAAGAGTTACCTGATTCAGTTCTTGGCATATCAGACAGGGAAGACGTCAAATTACCAAAATCGAAAATAGGAATTGGTGATGTAATTGATGAAATTTCTGAACTCCCTAATTCTGTCTTAGGTGTTGATGATGATAGAAAGATTTCCCTACCAAAAGATAAAGAGAATATTTGGCCTGAGGAAATTAAAAATCTACCTAAGAACAAAGATGGAGTGCCTGGTAAAATAGATGATCCTAAACTCCCAGATGAAAAAGATATAAGACCGGGGGAGGAAAAAGACATCAAAATTCCGGCCGGAGTAGAGTATATATATCCGGCAGATCCAAACGCTCTCCCAAAGACTAAGATAAAAAGAGGAAGTGAGGATAGAGAGATAGAACTGCCGGGAGATACAATTAAACCAACGGCCGCTATATCTGATGTCCCAAGTCTCCCCGAAATCCTAAGTAAGCCAGAAATTAGTGCAAAAGATATTGATGCCTACCTAAGCTCTAGAAAAACATCTGAGCTTTATACAGACATAATCGATTCACTAACACTGGGCGAGAATGGAAAAATAAACAACGGAAATACAAAACTCCTAGGCATCTTATCTTCTCAATTAGGAAAAGAAGAGATGGATGTAGAGGAGGTAAAGTCAGCCGGACAAGCGCTTTTTCAATACTTTCAAACACAGAAGGCACTAATTAACGCTGCTATCTTAGAATACCCTGAAAAAGAAAAAAGGGACACAACTAAGAATAGTGATATTAATATAGAAACTATCGACCTAAGAAAGAAAGTTGAACTTGGAGGTTATGGAACATATAAGGAAGGAGCAACTGGAGGAGGAGCACCATATTTTGTAGTTGGTGATCTTAAAGGAAATCCGCCATCACGAGTTCCCTATCATCTTCCAGACAATATCTTCCTTGAATACGGTAATCCAGATACCTACATAAGACAGTTGGCCGAATTAGCTACTTATGGCGCAAACGGTCAGGGCTGGTTCGGAAACGGTAATTCTGGCATGTCCGGTCTTGCTCGTCGAATGCTCTTAGATACAACACTAAAGGCATTAGTTGCGACAAGAAGATGGACAGAGAAAAAACTTGAGATAAATAGAGATAGACTGCCTGGCCATAGTAAATCAGTTCTTGGCACAATTGGTAAAGTAGTTGGTGGAATAAAAACTGGTGTCAAGGGTGTTGAAAATTTCATGGCAGGTGATTTAGAACATGCACTTGGTGATGCTGCTAGTCTATTTAGTGGAGAAGATATAAAGAATAGGCCTGATAAAAATGGTAAGAGCGGAATATCTCTTGGAACAGCTATTCTCGACAACACTATATCAGCAAAAGGAATTGCTGGCTATGAACTAACTATTCAAGATCTTTGTGGAAAAGAAATGTCCGGCATATCAACAGTTGACGATCTTAAAAAAGAACTAGCTGCCAGCCCATACGTAACTTCTCCATATAAATACATAAAAGCGTTTGGTGCACAGGGAGGAAACTATACCCTCGATACTAATGCATATTGGGAAGTTATAATTGAGCCATTCTGCCATAAAAGAATAAATGGTGGTTGGTCTTTTCTGCCTCATATCCATGAAATTAACATGGAAAATCTCTTAACTCATGGAGTAAATACTCACTATGACAAGTGGATACCACTGAGTAATATAGAACTACAAAAGTCAAAACTAAACTCTAGAACACTTGCACTGTTTGAAGGAGAAATTAGTTATCCAGTCTCTGTTGAATATACTAATGAACTTAGAATGACTATCATCGATGATCAGTTTAAGTCGTGGCGAAGATATTTTCAAAGATGTGCTGATGTATCTGTCTACTCGTCTGAAGGACATGATATAGATTGGTATATAAAAAGAAATCATGATGGAAACCATATGGTTCGACCGACGGCAATAGATAAAAGTAAGTTCTGTGTTGCCTATTATAAGAATGTAACTTTCAGAATTCGATTATACTTCATGACTCCACAGTTCTCAACTATAAAGAATTTTGACCTCCTATGCGTTCTTAAAGACTTTTCTGAGGAATATTATGGAGAAATTGAAGGTGGTGGACAAGATCTTAATGTATCCTTCTCAATTGTTGGTGAAAATCCAACAGACGATAACATATCTTATAAGATTGATTCAAACGGAGTCGGTGCTTGGACTTACAAAACACAAGACGGAACTCAATATCTTGGAACGAATGTATCACAGGCAATTTTAAGCACAGAGAACAACAGAAAGGCTAGAGAAGATAAGGCAGCACAAGAGGCACTAAATGGTAAGAAATAATATATGTACTTAAAACTTGGAACTATCGGGGTAAATTATAGTACGCCTGATATTGATGATTTTATGATTTACTCTGAGGTTCCGGATTCATCACTATCATATGAATCACCAGTCTTAGTCAGAACCTTAGAGGAACTTGAAATTTGGTTTGGTAAGTCAATGTTAGATTATCCCATGCTTATTGAAATCTTAAATCATGGTGGAGTTCTTTATTTATATGGACCAACAGACAAAGAAGATAGGCCAGCAGGAATAATTGACATATCAGACTATCAAGAAGTTTGGCTAGATCAAGAGAATGAAATACCAATTCCTCAGACACTATTGGAAAACCGAGATGATCTAATACCTAGACAAGAAGGATATAAGTATCGTGTTGAAAATAACAATGGAAAAGTTGAATGGTGGATATGGCGGAATGAAACTTGGATACCTGAATCACTATTTCCACAGAATATAGTAGATATCTCAACATCTTTAAATAATCGTGACACACTCTTACTATCCGTTGCGACTAAATACAAGAGTGGAAATTTCTACTGGTACAAAAAGAATGGAAACAAAAATCTAGTCCGAGATCAAATAGTTTATGCTTTTAATTCAGAGGGTATCTTAGTTCAGTTCAATGGTGGCAACGACCTTCATGAGATTTCTGGACAGCAAGTAAAAATAAGTCCCGTCGGAAAAGTTCTCTCACAAGTTAATATAGAGGGTGAGGCAGTATCTGAAGTTTATGTTAGTCATCCAAAGTACTCAGAAGATTCAGATAGTGCCTTAGACGAATCATTCCCAGAGGGCGATCCTAGAAAAGATATAATCATCGAATCTAATAGCCGAGGGAATACGTACAGCCTAAAGATAACTTATCCAGAAGATGAGAATCCGGCTAATGTTTCACTTGGGGATGGATTCTTTATGTATACTAATTCATCGGGCGAATCCAAATATGCTAAGTTTGGGGAAATGACTGAGAACGATATTTTTGATATTTATAGTATCGATGTGACGGCTGTTTGTAGTAGTTCTTTCTCTGTTTCAACGGTTAAAGATCTAGTTGATGTATTGACGGAAGTACAGACAGAGGGAAACAACGCTCTCTATAAGTATCAAAAGAAGCCGGGTGAAATAATCCTTTATACTGCATCAGGTCGTCCAAAGTTTACATTCTCTGGTTATTTCGTTTCCTCTAATCCTGGTGTTATGGTTGAAGCAGATGAAGACACTAATTCCAGACTCCTAGATCAATTTATAAAAAGTCAAGAGTGGCCAGGATTATACTTTTGGAGCAGAACAATTGGTAGAGATGAAGATATATACGATGATACAAGAGATATAACAATTGGAGTTAAAAATATAGAGGATGGAAATATTTTAATTCAGGTTAGTCGCTATGATTACTCTGAGATCTTTACTGGTAAGTTTGAAGCAGAGTTAGGTGAAAAGTCAGTGATAGATAAGATTAACGAAGGATCAAAACTTGTTAGGTGTGAATTAACCAGCGACTTAGAATTCATTCTGCCGGAAGATAGAGAGTATAAAATGGCGGGAGCAGTTGAGGGGAAAAGGACCGGCAGTTATTGGAAGTCGCTCAATACCCTCCTTGATCCCCCTGGTGAAAAAGTATATCCAGATTTCTTTCTTATCCCATACCTATTCTATTGGAAGGACAGAGATGATTCAAAATTTATCGATCTGGCTAAGGAATACAACACTCAATTTATAATCTCAGAAAAATATCCATATCAAATAGAGAATAACTTGACAGATGATAAAGAAAATCGGGTTATGTATTTTTATGGAGACTTGGAAATAAATGAAGTTGGTTTTCCTGCATCATATCCTTTTATCATCGGAACATTAACAAATTCATCCTCATACATAGCAAATTCAATAAAACACTCCTTAGACGTTGATATAAATACCCTAGATGAGAAAAAATGTAATTATCTAGAAAGTAATAATCAAAAATATTTCTATAAAAGATATAATTCTGGGGAAAATTATTTAACGACTGGCTGGAGAAGATTTATTATAGGAAAAATATCTAGAGAATTAGAGAAAAATAAATGGGAATATTTGGGAAATAGATACACAGGAATAATTAAAACCCGAATAAATGAAATCCTGGCCCGAATTAAAGATAATTTTTCTATGATTCGTAATATAGAGATTTCCGAATTTATACCAGACCCAAAGAGCGAAACAATTGATATGACGATTGATATAACTACAACGGATCTGGTAGACAATCATGTAGTACTAGACATACTAATTAATTACAATAAGAGATATGAGTAAAATAAGCGATTTAGTCCATAGTGCAAAAGGATACATGGATTTCGTAGACTACACTGAAACCTATAGAGACGACAATAAAGAGGTCCTAAGAGGTGATATGTGGCAGCTTGATTGGGTTCCGCCAAAGATTGTTTATTGGCCGGGGGATAAGATCATGAATGCCAGACTTAATACCGTCAATGTAGCACTAAACTATGGTGTGACTGGTATACAAAAGAGAATGAGAGGCAACTTCTCCATCTATCAGCAGACTGGTCAAGACACATCTGGAACACTAACTCTTGGATTTGTCGACAAGGAAGATCAGGCTATTACTTACTTTGTAACTGACTGGAGAAATAAAGTTGCAGATCCTGATACCAAATTCAGCTTTAGAAAGGATGATCTTGTGGCTGAGAAACTAACTCTCCACATCCTTAACTCTAGCCGTATTCCTGTCAGAACCCTTGAATTCTATAACTGCATTATCATGGATGCGCCACTAGACGACAATGGAATGGACAGCGACGGTACAGATAGAGCAGATATTCAACTAAGTATGATGTTCGAACACCACTCTAGGACGTTCAATAACATCTAATTTGAATTTTACCCTATAATATTAATTAGGGTGAAATTAATTTAAAGTAACCCTAATTAATATTTTCACAATCACTTAGCTCTTAAATAATCAAAATCTAAGAGGCTGGTGATATAAAAAAAAACAACTCTTAGAAATAAAAAAATTATGATTATTGGAAAAAATTATTACGAAGAGAGCCAGAAATTATTTAGTACTGGTGATTCCGAATTAGATGATCTCCTAGAAGAAGTTTATTATTCTGGTATTGAGGATGGTTATGATTATGCTCAAAAGGAATTTGCTGAGAAAGAAGTTAAACTAGAGCCGAGTGACGCATTCAACTATTACGGAAACTATGGTCTGATGAGAAAAGGTGGAGTTGTATCTAAACTAGAAAGAGATAGAATCTCTGGAGATACAAAGAAAAATGCAAAGAACGCAGCTATTCTTGGTGGTGCTGGCGGTTCGGTTTATGGTGGAGTTCTAGGCGGAATGGCTGGTGGAAAGAAAGGAGCCCTCATAGGTACGGCAGCCGGTGCTGCAGTTGGAGCTGGCTCTGCTGCTATAGGAAGTGCTGCTGGAACTGCTCTTCGTCATAAAATGGAAAAAGGTGATGGCAAATTCTCAAAGAAATATAAGAAGAATTGGGAGAAGCAGGAAGATTTACTAGACCTAAAGGAAGGTAAAATAACAAAAGAAGAATTTGTAAAGAAGTGGGGTGGAAAGATCGATGGTAAGAAGATCAAAGGCTCTGAAAATGAATAAACAATAAATAATCCCAGATCGATTTAAGTATCTACCCTTCGATGTGGAATCTGGGAACTAAAACTAGAAATATGATAATAAAGAGAAAAGACTATAAAGAAATTCCATACACTAAGTACAACATCAATCTATATAAATCTCCCGGTAACTTACTTAAACATGCTAGGATTGGGAAGGAGGTTGATGGTATTATGTTAGTTGATAAGAAAACTAATGAACTAATTGGATATATTGCTTGGGAGAGAAATTATATAGTCGCTCTTGAAGTCATATCTAAGTATCGTGGGAATGGATTTGGTGACATTCTGATTAAAAAAGCAATTGGGTCAGGGGCAGAGAAATTAAGTGTAGACAAAAATAATATCGCCGCCCGGAAGCTATATGAAAAACACGGCTTTAAGAAAAATAATACAGATCTAGGGCCAAAAATGATAGAATATGAAAGAAGTAATTTTAATGTTTGATCCTGGCCATGGAACTAGAGAGTATACGGCCGGGAAAAGAAGTCCAGACCAAAGCTTGATTGAAGGTGAGTGGGCTAGAGATATGGTCAAGAGATTAATCAAGGCATGTGAAGAGGTTGGGATTAAGTGTTTCAATATAGTCCCTGAGAATGAAGACATAGCGAGAATGGTTAGAGTTAAGAGGGCTAATGATATAGTCGCCAAAAATCCGGCCGCTACATGCTATTATATCTCAGTCCATATTAACGCCGCAAAGAATGATAGTAAATGGCACAACGCAACTGGTTTCACGGTCTGGGTTAGTAAAGGAGCAAGTGGGAAGAGCGTTGAGTTGGCGAGAAATATTTATGAGACTGCGGCGGATGATTTTGGACTGAGCGGGAATAGATGTGTACCGGCCGAAAAAGTATGGCGGGCGAATTATGACGTTATCTACTATACCAAATGTCCCGCCATCTTAACGGAAAACTTATTTATGGATAATATAGTCGAGTGTGAGTTCTTAAAGTCTGAGAGAGGGAAGGAAATAATCTGCAACTATCATCTCGTCGGAATTATGAAAACACTCGGCCTACCCTACTCACTAATAATCGGATAAAACTTATGATAATTAAAAGAAAGTTATTTGCAAAGAAAGATTTTATAGGTCTCACTAAAAAAGAGGCAGCGAATCTAAGAAAAGCTAGAAAAAGGATCGCGGAAAATGCCAGGATGAATAGAAAGATCTCTGAAATCAATGATAACTATAGAATTGGCCGAGCTATGGCAGATGCGAATGGGCTTGGACTTGAAGGATACGGCCTGATGAGATTGGTTGCTACTTCTAAAGCAAGAAGAGAAGCTACACGAAGAGAACAAGACTTTATACGAAATGAAATTAGTAAGGCTAAGGAGCTTGCAAAAAAGTCTGTTGGTGAGAAGAAATTGCCCGAAACTGGATTTTTGAGTAAAGTAAAAAGGTCCAAGAAGAATGAAATTGGTGCTGCGTATAAAAATAAATATCTTAACTTCACGCTAGTACAATAAAGTTCCGAGGATTTATATTTAGAACAGTAATATGGTAATTAAAAGACAGAAAGAGTTTGGAAAGATAGCTGGACTTAAGAATAAGATCAAGTCTTTCCCTAGACACCTGAAGAAGCGCATAGATATTCAAAAAGCTTATCATAAGATGGGAAAATATGACGATTTAAGTCCAGAAGAAGTAAAAAATGCTCTGATTCCTCTTCGTAGTATGAAAATTCCCGGAACCAAACTCAATAAGGAGCTTATGGAACAGAGCCCTGCCGACGCTAAAGAACTTAGAAGAGCAGCTAAGAGATTGCAGAGAATCCATAAGGCAGGACGAGGTGCAGAGTACGATTGGGTAGTGGGGAAATATGCCCCAACAGAAAAATATAGACCTAACTATACAGAATATCTAAATGAATCTGGAAAACTTGTTAGGCGTAAAAAATAAAGTCCACACAAGAATTTTCATTTGTTTAATTAAAGGAAGGAGGTAATTAAATAGTGTGGCAGGAGAGAAGAGCTGTTGTGAAATACCTCTGACTCTTCTTTAACCCATCCTTCACAGTAATAATATGAAAAAACTAATCTTATCTCTCCTCTTCATCTTTGTCTTATCTTGTGGGCCTGGGAAACTTCTGACCTGGGAAAAGATAGGATATGGTGATGTAATGGTAGAGGAAATAAAAGACATAGGACCTGACCAGTTTGAAATCATATGCCAAAACGATACAATCCCACAAAATCTCGATCTATGGGAGAAGACTTGGTTTAAAGATTACGAAACGGGTGAGATAATTTATCAATACGGCTACATGAAGAGAGAAGATACAATTTATATACTCATCCAAACTTCGGGTGGCTGGACAATAACAAAGAGGACAATTAAACCATAAGTACGACAATGTTTGGATTTGAGCCGACAAAATTTGATGGGACTGAGATTGAATATACCCCGAGAGAATGGAAAGACTTTAAACTACCGGCCGTGTATTCCTTCCTAAAATACATGCCGCCCGTAATTGATCAAGGAAATGAGCCGATATGTGTTCCTTCCTCCTTATCAACCTGGCTTAACTGGAAATTGAATTCTGTGGTTAACGATGGGGAGGAAAGAGATAATGGTTTTCGGCTCAGAGAAATTTTTAAGGCCGGGCGGAAATATGAGGAAGAAGATACGGCCGCAGCGGGGATGACATTTAAAGCAGCCCTGAAATACCTAAGAAAAGAAGGAGCCATGGGGAATAAAGGGAATGTTAAGATTAGTTATTATGCAACGATCAACTCATATCTCCACCTTAAATCAGCCCTCTTTATGAATGGTCCTTGCTTTGGTGCTCTCCCGGTTTATAATTCTGCCTACAACGATTTTTGGAACCCGGGACTTGGTAATCTCGAGGGTTATCATGCTGTTGCTCTAGTTGGTTATACTGAAGGAGGGATAATCTTGAGGAATTCTTGGGGAAAGGGATATGGCAAGGACGGATACTGGGAAATACCATACCTAGATTGTCAGAAATTTTTAGAACTTTGGACAATAATATCATGATAATAAAGAGAAAGAAGACCGCCGAGAATTTTAAGCCTAAGTTCCGAGCGCGATTTAGAAGGGGTGATTTTACTTATGTCCAGGCAAAAGACACCAAAAATGAAGCGCTCAATCACCAGGCTTATGTAGAGGTGGCGGGCGAAGATGAATTTAAAAACAACCCCGAGACATATAAAATCAGGGCCGGTAAATTTTAAGATATATTCCGGACGCTCTTGATTGTAGTTTCCGGGATCAAAATAAATTAATAAAGGAAGATATGGCAAAATATTTAGATGGAACTGGCTTAGGAATTTTATGGAGCAAGATTGGTGAGACATACCTTCCTTTATCGGGTGGAACTCTTACATCTACTTCGGGCACAGTTCTTAATATTAACTCAACAGCGACCGGGGGAGCGACGAATGTTCTCTTTAAATCAAATGGAACAGGCAAGGCTCAGGTTGGTTATAGTACTGCTTCGGGCGCATATATAAAGAATGTCACGGCCGGAAAAGAGTTGGGAATATCAGACTCGGGTGCTCTTAAGTATGATGGAAATGTAGTCATAACATCGAATAATTTTTATGACTATGGAACCGATTTACTCCGAGTCTATAAATCCCTGACAAATAACAACTCATTATCGGCCGTATCAAGCTCTACCAAAATCGCCCTCTCACACATACCCACCGACAGCAGATTATCATATGTCGATCCAGGGGCGGGCGTTAGTGTGACCGTAGAAGATACAACAGGGACGACGGGGATTGTTCTTTGGGGTGCGGAGAGTGCGGGAAACGTTGCTCTGTCGGTTAATGGTGCCTCGAAGGTATTGGTCAAGAAAGAAGCAGTTGATGGTCTCTATAGCTCGATTGGTACATTGGCAAGCTATTTTTCATCGGGGTCGGCTTATAATTCACTAGCGCTCGAAGGTCATAGTGCATCTTATTTCTCGCCGGCCACACATACACACGACCTGGAAATTGCAACAACGACGGATAACAATCAAATTACCTTAGCCTACGGTGGAAAATATAAACTGAGGGGAGGGGGTTCTGAATTTGTGTTTACTATGCCGGGCGGAGATGATACTAATACAACTTATACCTTCGCATCTGGCACAACTAAAGGCGCATTCAAAGTCACACCCTCAAATGGAAGTGCTCAGACAGTAGAAATATATGGTTTAAAGTCAGCCGCATATACTGAATCAAGCGCCTATGCAGAAGCTGGTCATAATCATAATATCGAAAATCTAACAAACTTTTCGAGTCGAGTTTATGATGCAACAACGGCGAGAGCAAAGAATACCGTCCTGGCTGGTCCTTCATCTGGGTCATCGGGGGCAGCGAGTTTTAGAGCACTTGTGGCAGCCGATATTCCTTCTCTGTCATGGTCAAAGATAGGATCAGGCAAACCAAGTACATTAGAGGGATATGGAATAACAGACGCCGCCCTAGCCACACATACACATGACATATCGATAGCAGCCGGAGGAGGGAATGATACAAACCAATTAACTCTGGCTTATGGAACGAAGTATAAGTTGACGGCCGGAGGCAAGAGCTTTATATTCACAACTCAGAGCTCAGATAATACCAACACTACTTATACTTTTGCATCCGGGACTACTAAAGGAGCGTTTTCTGTGACTCCGTCGGGTGGGAATGCTCAGAGCGTATCAATTTATGGCTTAGGATCGGCGGCTTACACTGAATCTTCGGCATACTCAGCGGCGGATCACAAACACGACATATCAATTGCAACCACGACAGACGGAAACCAACTAAATATTGCACGTGGGACAAAATATAAAATAACAGCGGGTGGGAAGAGTTTTGTATTTACTACTCCCGCCTCTGATAATACAAATACAACTTATACCTTTGCCAGCGGAACGACAAAAGGTGCTTTCTCAGTTACTCCATCAGGCGGAAGTTCTCAGGTGGTTAGCATTTATGGATTAGGGACGGCAGCATATACAAATTCAAGTGCTTATGCTGAGTCTAGTCATAATCACAATATCGAGGACTTAGTTAACTTTGGCACTCGGGTTTATGATGCAACTACGACAAGGACTAAAAACACTTTCCTGGGGGCGCCGAATGGAAGTAATGGAGTTGGAACGTTTAGAGCTCTCGTCGCCGCTGATATACCTTCCCTCCCCTGGTCAAAGATAGGATCAGGCAAACCAACGACCTTAAGTGGCTATGGAATCACCGACGCTAAAGTAGAAAATGGATTAATTACACTCGGCTCTGGCACCATCCGACCGTTAGTATCCGCCTCAAAAGGAACGTCAGTAAGTGGAGGAGCGGTGTCATATAGTAATGGAGCTGTGACTATCCAATTCCCTACCCTGATTACTACCGCTCGAGGACTGACTGACGGGAATGACCTAAGCTATATCGACACTTCATCAGGCGTTAGTGTCACGGTCGAAGATACATCCGGGGTGACAGGGACAGTTTTATGGGGAGCCGAAAGTACGGGGAATGTC
>ODAJ012134120.1_pt1 | contig 53857 bp, 45 predicted proteins | sample 1539241 | NCBI WGS metagenome assembly ODAJ01 (sample SAMN02144231, study PRJEB22623) | gut metagenome | biome: sheep rumen | host: Ovis aries | place: New Zealand | reverse complement strand
GCCTGCTTCAGGCTCTCCATCATCCTATCGGACGAAGGCCTGCTTCAGGTCTTCTCTCATATCGATGACTGCCTGGCGGCTGGCATCGGCATAATTGGCCGGTCCAAACTTATCCTTGTAAGCAGCCTGCTTATAGGCGCAGATGATGCCCCGGCTGGAATTCACGATGGCGCCCAGGCCGTCCTCATTGAAGAAGGCCGCCAAGTCTTTTCCCTGACCTCCCTGGGCCCCGTAACCCGGTACCAGGATATAATTTTTAGGCATAACTTTCCTGAGAGCAGCACCCATCTCCGGGTAAGTAGCTCCCACCACTGCTCCCACGTAGGAATAGGTATCACCCATATGGGTCTGGCCCCACTCAGCCACTTTCTCAGCCACCAGCTCATAGACGGGCTTGCCGTCCACTTCCCTGTCCTGGAACTCGCCACTAGATGGATTGGAAGTCTTGACCAGGATGAAAATACCCTTATTTTCTTCCTTACAAATCTTAATAAAGGGCTTTACTCCGTCAGATCCCAGGTAGGGGTTGACAGTGACAAAGTCCTCTGTAAAAGGATGGAAGGTCCTGGATCCCACTTTAACCTGGCCCAAATGACCCACGGCGTAGGCTTCGGAGGTGGATCCGATATCTCCCCTCTTCACATCCCCGATGATTACAAGACCCTTGCTCTTGCAGTAATCGCAGGTTCTTTTAAAGGCTTCCATACCCGGAATACCGAACTGTTCATACATGGCCACCTGGGGCTTTACAGCCGGGATCAGGTCATAGGTCGCGTCGATGATTCCTTTGTTGAACTGCCAGATCGCCTCTGCCGCCGCGTCGAGAGTCTCGCCCCGGGAGGCGATGGCATCGGCCAGCAGCCCCTCAGGTAGATAGTCCAGTTTCGGATCAAGACCTACAACAATCGGCGCATCCTTCTCTTTGATATTTTTCACCAGCTGATTAATCATAATGTCCTCCATGATATTATGTCTGTTTTCGATTCATATAGAATGTCTCTTCTCTATAGGCGGGGAGAAGTTGTCCTCCCTCTACCACTCAAATGTGGTCCGGCTTCCTCCTGTTATATCAGGGCCGGCCTTCTCCTTTTATATCGGGGCAGGCTGGCACAAGACGCACAGGTCATATTCTAACATAGGCCTCTGGTCTTGTATACCTGGACTTGTCTTTTCCGGTCTCCTGACTTAGCCCCTGTAAACCACCTTGCCGTCGCAGATGGTATAGTAGATCCTGCCGAAAAGTCTCATACCCAGATAGGGGGAATTCTCAGACTTGGAAGCAAAATCTTCCACGGTCCGGTCTTCGTTGGGATCAAAGATAACCAGATCAGCCCTTTTGCCCGGTGCGATGTCGCCACAGTCAAAGCCATAAAGGCTGGCCGGATTCAGAGTCATTTTCTCCACCAGTTCCATGATGGTCAGGTGGCTCCGGTGAACCAGGAAGGTCAGGCCTACGGACAAGGCTGTCTCCAGACCGGTAATTCCGCTGGGTGCCTTGGCAAATTCCCTCTCCTTTTCTTCCGTGGAGTGGGGAGCGTGGTCTGTGGCAATCATATCAATGGTCCCATCGGCCAGCCCCTCTATAATCTTAACCCGGTCCCAGTCGGTCCTAAGGGGAGGGTTCATCTTGCATAAAGTACCGTAGGTGAGCACATCCTCCTCAGTCAGGGAGAAATGGTGGGGGGTTGCCTCTCCATAAACCCTGGCGCCTAAAGACTTGGCAAAACGGATCAGATCCACAGTCCTGCCCGATGAGATATGCTGGATATCCACCTTGGCCCCCGTATCAAGGGCCAGCATGATATCCCTGGCCACCATGACCTCCTCGGAAACTGCCGGTGCCCCGCCCAGACCCAGCTGGTCTGAAACATAACCTTTATTGATCCCGTTAAGCTCATTGAGACTGGGATCCTCCTCGTGAAGGGAGATGGGCAGATCAAGCTTTCTTGCCGCCTCCATGGCCCGGCGTATCAGGCCTGAATCCGTCAGAGGCAGGCCGTCATCGGAAAAACCGCAGGCTCCGTGGGCAGCCAGGTCTTCAAAATCCACCAGTTCTTTACCGGCAAAGCCCTTGCTCACGGCGGCTACCTGGTGAACATGGATGGGCAGGGAGGCTGCCCTGGAAAGAATGTCGTCAAGGACCTCCGTATTGTCCACCACAGGCCTGGTGTTGGCCATGCAGACTACGGTGGTATAACCTCCGGCTGCCGCTGCCCGGCTGCCGGTTTCCAGATCTTCTTTATAGGTAAAACCCGGATCGCGGAAATGAACATGTACATCCACAAGACCCGGAGCGACAATACAGCCCCTGGCATCCAGGTAATCAACAGGCTCTTCTGTATCCACGGGACAGTCTTTGCCATAGCCGGCAATCCGCCCGTCCCTGACCCAAAGGTCTGTCACCAGGTCCATTTCTGTGGCCGGGTTAATCACCCTGCCGTTTCTGATACAAAGCATAGGCATCCTCCTCTCTTCCGGTCATATCTGATACTATCATACGATGCAAGTTTTCATGGGTATATGGCCCGGCCCCGGACCATGCCATAGGAGACCATCCCAGGTCTTTGGCAAAACGGAACCAGCCCAGACCCACGGCAAAATGGAACTACCCCAGGCTCATGGCAAATCGGAACTGGCCCAGACCCACGGCAAAAAACGAAAGCCCTATTCGTGCTGGAAGGGTTTGTTGAGATCAAAAGTTCCCTCCAGACAGAACCGTCCGTCTAAAATAATGGGTACGGTCACCCGGTCCGCCGTCACAGCCACCACCCGGTCCAGCTCTTCATAGGGAATAGTGATATCCGTATGGCAGTTAAAATAAGCCTTTTTGGGTTCAGTATCCCTCTTTAAAGAGAAATCATTTTCCCTGGCAATGATTTCTTTTCCGTCAGGATTAAATACCTTCATGTCTTCACTGTATGCATAGCAGCTGTCCCCCACTGCAATATGGGGTCCCATCTTTTCCGCAATCAGGATGGGCAGCTTCCTCATAATGTCATATCTGGAGGCAGCTACATAGGCTGTAGTATTGGTGCCAATGGCAAACTCTCCCATGGGAAGGGACTCCCTCCCGAAGAAAAGATTATTTTTAATAAATTTCCTGCCCATCTCCGGGTCCTTGAAATTAGTACAGCTGTAATCTGTCACAATGCCATCCTCGAAGGTTAATCTCAGATCTTTATAACAGATCCCACTGAGAAAGACCTCGGTCACATGAAACAGGCCGCTGGTTCCGGTCAGTTTAGGTGTGGTAAAAACCTCACCCACCGGGATATTCACATCGGCCAGACAGTTTTCAAACTTGGTCTGGGAAGCCGGGTCTGTCAGATCCTGCAGGCTGACCGTCAGATTAGTCATATTTTTGCCCCTGCCCATCAGCTTGACGCTGACCGCCGAATCAAGAACATCAATCATCCGCTGCTGGATGGCCTGGTAGAGGTCATTGTCCTGGATATTGACCTGATGGATCTGGTCGAATATCTCCGGGTAAGCCTCCCCGATGGAAGGAAGCGGATAGGCGATGATGGTAAAGCTGCGCTCCTCCTGGTTGATAAACTCATTCATTAGACTGTTGGCCAGTCCGGTATACTGGATCACCAGGTCCTCCTGCCTCTCACTCAGGCGGTAAGCTTCAGGAGTGTTGACAGGCTCAAAAGGCTCCTGGCCGAAGGCTTCCAAACAAGCCGGGCCGGCAAAGCCCCGGGCCTGGTCTTCATATTTCTCGTAGGCCTTCCTCATACAGGTCAGTTTACGGTCAATCATCCGCTTGTCCAGGTAGACTGCGCTGTCAAACCTGTGGTCATACATATACTGGGGATTGGGATTTGTGGAAATATAACCAATCCTTGCATTTCTTTTCCTATTAAATACACTGCGGGCTTCGGGATAAAATATTACCTTAAGTCCCAGAAGTTCAAACTGCTGGACCACCTCCCGGATTACTCTCTCAAAGCCTATAGGATAGCGGATATTGACAGAAGTCTTCTTTGCCAGATCCACATTCTTGTTTGCAAAGCCCCGGCAGTAGCCCTCGGTAAAGGTACTGGCAATCTCCTGGATCTTGAGCAGGGGCAGGCTGTTCAGATGGGCAGCAGTGCCGATCTCATCCTGGGAAATGTAGTCACCGTAACTGTAGAGATAGCGGAGGTCGCAAAGATCCGCCCCCATGATGATATCCCTGGCAAAGGTCAGGTCCGGGTCCAGCAGCTGACGTACACGGCAGCCTGCCCACACATCGGCATAATCATGGTAGAACCAGTAGATGACATCCCTGACCTTCTTGTAGACCGGGATATCCTGTTCAAAAATCCCATAGATCTCCTGGAAAAGTTCATATAATATCGTAGTTCTCTCCAGGTCCTCCTGGAAAATATAAGACCGCAGTCCCCTCAGTTCAGTATATAAAAAACTCAGAATACGCCCGAATTCCTCACCCAGAACCCTGACCGCATAGGCCGGGCTGGCGTAGGATTGTTCATAATTCTGAGGTGAAATATCCCTGTAAAAGTCCTCATTTTCCCGGCTGATCTCCTCGAGACTTCTCCGGAAAAAGACGCCGCTGCTGATCTCTTCATAGCGGTCAGTGCAGCTGTTAAGAAAATTCGCAGTCCTGGTAAAAAAATCTGCGAAATGTTCAGGAAGTCCGGGAGCGCCCTCTGAGGCAATCTGCCGGATTCTTGATGAAACCAGCAGAAATCTCTCCTTTAATTCCTTTTCATATTCTTCATTAATCCATTTATTTTTCATATAAAGTATAGTCCTTTCAACTCTGTCTGATGATCAGGGTCTTCAGGGAACAGCAGGTCCCGGACCAGCCCTCCGCAAAGGCTGGCAGTTAAAAACAAGGAACCTTTTCCTGCTATAATATAATCAGCACGATACCAAGCAGGATGACAAAAATATTAACACAGATGCCGGGAACCTTAAAACGCTGATTGGTCTTGACATCATCGTAACTCAGAATACCCCAGGCCAGTCCGAAGACCGCCGCCAGCAGGAATAGACAGCCGGCCAGTCCGGCCCCGATTCCCAGCTCTCCACCCGAGATAATGGCCATGACAAGCATTATTACAAAGCCGGTCAGGGCCGCCAGGCCCACACTCAGGGAGAGGATGGCATTCCTGGACACCCTTTTCTCTGAAAAAGAGATGCCTCTTCCGGTCATCCTCCATATACTGCCCCCGTAGCCGCCGCGGCTGCCAAGGGATTCAAAAAAGTTACTGAAGAGCAGGTATCCCAGCCAGCCAACCATGCCGCCGGCCGTATTGAGGATCAGGTCGTCCACGTCAAAAACACCGACCATGAAGATCAGCTGGGTCAGTTCAATAGCAAGGGAGAATAAAAAGGTAAAGGCCAGGATATGGTACCAGCCTGTCTCCCTGGTCCGGAACATGGGGATCAGGAAACCGAAGGGGGCAAACACAAGAATATTACCCAGAAGATTCAGCAGGAAGGCCCCCAAGGACATGCTTTGCCTGTAAGTGATAAATCGCCGGATTTCCAGGAAAGGTGTCAGATTATAGCGGAAATTCATATAGCCGTCCGCCCTGCCCAGCCTGTCTGAAAAAAGGACAAAATACAGAATGATACCGGCATACAAAACCAGCAGTATCAGGCTCCATGTGCTTATTTTCTTTCTCTGTTCATCCATATCCACCGAACTCCTTGCTCTTCCTCAGGTCCTTTTTTTGAGAAAGCAGGACCCGGATAACCAGTTCCTGCCCTCCTCCTGTCCCCGGGACTTATGACCGCCTCCCGGGCAGTCCCCGTCCGGGGACGGACATCAGATCATAATATTCTTCTTCATGGACAGAGCTTTGGCCCCACACAGGATGGACAGAACTCCTGCCGCGATACCCATGACTGTCACAATAATGCCAATAACAATTCCTGCCACACCAACTGTGCCAAGTCCATTATAAATCTTCTCGTTCATAAAACTCTCCCTGTCTACCTTGCGCCATACTTCTCATAATAGGCATCGATGGCTTTCTTCAGTTCATCATCAATGATTACCTTGCCCTTGTAGGGCTTATTATAGAGATGATCAACCACCTCTTCCATGGTGACAATGGCTGTTGTCTTCATGCCATACTCCTGGCTGATCTCAGCCAGGGCGCTCTTTTCTCCCTGGCCCCTCTCCATCCGGTCCACAGACACTACCAGACCAAGTACATCCACCTGACCCTGGGCCTTAAGAATAGGCATGGTCTCCTTGATGGAGGTGCCCGCTGTTGTCACATCCTCGATGATAATGACCCGGTCACCGTCAGCCAGAGGACTTCCGAGAAGGATGCCCTTATCTCCATGGTCTTTCACTTCCTTACGATTACTGCAGTAGCGGATATCCTTATCATACTTCTCCGCTATGGCAGAGGTTGTTGCAACGCTCAGGGGAATACCCTTGTAGGCAGGTCCAAAAAGAACATCAAAATCCAAGCCGAAAATATCCTTGATCGCCTGAGCATAATAACCGCCTAAAGTCCTCAGCTGGGAGCCGGTGCGGTAAAATCCGGTATTGACAAAGAAGGGAGTCTTTCTGCCGCTTTTTGTCACAAAGTCGCCAAATTTAAGTACACTGCAGTCGATCATAAACTCTATAAAATCTTTCTTATACTGTTCCATATCCCTATCCTTCCCGTTAAAGGCACTGTTTCCCTGCTGCAAGCTCCGGAACCGGACCAAACCGTACCGGAATGTCCCTGACCGGTCACCGTGACCAGTTTCCGGAACCAGACCCTCTCCGGATCATCCTGTAAGCAGACACAATCCGGAATGAAATCGTTCTATATTCTAACATAATCCGAAAGCAAATTCTATATACAGCCGATAATTTCATGAATATCCACAATATTGTAGGCCTCCATATAGGATTTTATGCCTTCTAGAACATCCATGGTAGCCCCGGGATTATGGAAATTGGCAGTTCCCACAGCAACCATGCTGGCTCCGGCCATCATCATCTCTATGGCATCCTCCCCTGTGGATATGCCGCCCATGCCTATAATGGGCAGGCTGCAGGCCTTGTGGACCTGGTAGACCATTCTGACAGCCACCGGGTGGATGGCCGGGCCGGACAGACCACCTGTCCCATTAGCCAGAAGGAGCCTGCGCCGGTGGATATCGATCTTCATACCCGTGATGGTATTAATCAGGGAGAGGGCGTCACTGCCTGCGGCCTCCGCCGCCCTTGCCATCTCCGTAATGTCGGTCACATTGGGGCTCAGTTTCATGACTACCGGTTGTCTGGCCTTCTTTTTTATCTCTTTGGTAATCTCAAAGAGGGCATCCGGATTCTGTCCGAAGGCGATGCCTCCCGCCTTTACGTTAGGACATGACACATTAATCTCTAAAAGATCCACAGGCTCATCGGAAAGACGTTCCACCACTTCCACATAATCCGCTATGGTCCTGCCGCAGACATTGACGATGATGGAGGCTCCCTTCTCTTTGAGATGGGGAATGTCCCTCTTGCAGAAGAGGTCTATTCCCGGATTCTGCAGGCCGACCGCATTGAGCATGCCGGAGCAGGTCTCAGCCAGCCTGGGTGTGGGATTACCGGCCCAGGGGACATTGGCCACTCCCTTGGTGGTCACGGCTCCCAGGGCTGCCAGGTCGACAAAGGCCTCGTACTCAGCACCGGATCCAAAGGTTCCCGAGGCTGTCGTCACGGGATTCTTAAAAGATTTTCCAGCTATCTCTACCTGAAGCTTCATGGGAACACAACCTCCTTCGCGTCAAAGACCGGACCATCCTTGCAGACCCGGCTGTTATTAACATTTGTGTGATGGTTCTTCTCTTTGGTCTGGCAGATACATCCCAGGCAGGCGCCAATGCCGCAGGCCATACGCTCCTCCAGGGATATCTGGGCCTCTATTCCCTGCCGGGCGGCATAATCCGCCACCGCCTTCAGCATGGGCATGGGACCACAGGCATAGATGATCCCACCCTCCACTTTCTTTTCCCGGATCGCGTCAATAACCGTTCCTTTGACACCGGTCATGCCGTCCTCTGAGGCCACTGCCACCGGAGCAATCTTGGCAAATTCTTCCAGAAGAAAGGGCTCGTCCCTGTAACCCAGGACACAGGTCTTCCTGCCGGAGATGGCCCTGGCCAGTTCCAGCATGGGAGGAATACCGATTCCGCCTCCAATCAATATGGCCGGTTTATCCTTTATGGTAAATCCATGGCCCAGAGGTCCCATAAGGTCCAGAATGTCTCCAGTCTTTAATTCCGAGAACTCTTTTGTCCCCGCTCCTGCCACCCGGTAGACAAGCCGGAGATTCCCCTTTTCTTTGTCGATACCACAAATACTGATGGGCCTGGGAAGCAGCCTGGTTTCATTTCTACAATAAAGGTTCAGAAACTGTCCGGGTTCCGCCAGACTGGCGGCTCCGGGGCAGCGCAGGGACATATCGAAAATCCCCTCCGCGATCCTTTTCTGGCTGATAATCACTGCTTTTTCTTTCACAGGGTTCATCCTCAGTCTCCTTTCACATATTAGTCTTATCCTACATCCTAACACAAGTTATCTTATCAAGTAAATGCATAGTCCAGCAAATTCTTTTCCAGCAGATAGGAAAGATGAAAGATTCTGGCCCTGCCATCTCTGTCAAAACGGATTTTGATCTTTCCCTCCTGGCAGTAGACTACCGTTCCCACTCCTAAATGCCTGTGCCTTACCCGGACCCCTTCCCTGAGTCTGGACTGGTCATAGCGGACCTCGCCGATATATCGGGATACCCTGACCTCTTTCTGGTAGAGCTCTTTTACCGCATAGAGGAAAAGATAAGTCTTTGCCCTGGTGACCGCTACATAGTAGAGGCGTCGTTCTTCCTCCAGGTCAGCCTCCTTCACCGCCTTTTTGTGGGGGGTAACCCCTTCGTTGGAATCTATGACAAAAACCACTTCATACTCAAGTCCCTTGGAGCTGTGCATGGTAGTCAGGGTGATTCCCTTCTTATTACCCTTGTTTTTCCTGGCCTGCCTTTCCAGTTCCTGCCCATATTCCTCTATATAGGCAAACCATTCCTCATAACTGTGGTAGTCTCTGGCACTCTCCGTAATCTCGTCCAGGACTTCCAGCAGGTTATCCAGGTTCATATTCCTCATGGAGACATACTCGGCCAGATAGTCCTCGTAGCCTATGCCCTTGCGGATGTAACAGATGGCCTCATAGGGTTCCATGGCCGAGAGCAGGGTCAGGTCCATCTCCAGTTTGTCAATTTTTTCGAAAAGCCATTTTTTCCCATAGGCCTGTTTTTTCAAACTCTGAAAGGACACGGTCTGCTGGTCCAGCATGTTTCTGGAAATGTAGCGCTTGGGCCTGTTCATAATCTGCAGGAAAAGTCCCCGGTCCATGTCGCCCAGAGCCAGGCGGATATAAGCCAGAATATTACGGCTGATCCAATGGTCAAAAATATTGGGGATCATATCTCTCATCTGGAAAGGAATATTGAACTCCAGAAGCCGGCCCACCAGCTGCCTGGGCTGAGTGTTGGTCCGGTAAATGACGGCCATCTCTTCAAGAGGAATGCCCTTAGCCTGGTAAAAAGCCAGGGCACGGAGGATATCCTGGCACTCCTCATGGACATTTTCAAAGAGTTTGAAGCTGACCGGGACCCTGGACCCCCTCATGGCTGTAATCTCCTTGTCAAACCTTTTGGTGTTATGAAGAATTAAGTTGCGGGCACTGTCCACAATCTCTGAGCTGGACCGGTAATTCACATTGAGGACCACTCTCCTGGCCCGGGGAAAATCCTTCTGAAAACCCAGCATAATCTCCGGCCTGGCTCCCCGGAAGCGGTAGATGGACTGGTCATCATCCCCCACGATGAAAAGGTTCTGGTCCCGGCCGGTCAGCATTTTCACGATCTCGTACTGGACCCGGTTGATGTCCTGGAATTCATCAATGAGGATATAGCGGTATTTCTGCTGCCACATGGCCCGGATATCCTCCCGGTTTTTGAGCAGGTCATGGCAGAATACCAGCATATCGTCAAAATCTATCAGATTGTCACGGCGGAGACTCTGGTCATAGCCCTGGCAGAGGCGGGTGAAGATCTCATCGGAACAGGTCCCGCTGTGAAAATATTCAATGGCTATCATCTCACCTTTTACATAGCTGATCTCGTTCAGTATATTACTGATGAATTCATTCTCATCCTCCATCTCCAGATCCAGACTCTGGGCCATATCCCTGATATAACGTCTCCTGCTCTCCTCCCGGACAATGCTGGCCCCGCTGTAATGGTAGGCATAGCGGAGTATCATGAAAAATACAGAGTGAAAGGTTCCAAAAGTCACTCCTGCGTCCTTCATGCCTTCAAACTGCTCAAATCTTTTCTTCATCTCTGCCGCTGCAGCCCGGGTAAAGGTGATCACCAGAATATTAGCGGGATTGATACCCATCTGCTCAATCAGAAAACGGATTCTCCAGGTGATCACCAGGGTCTTGCCTGACCCCGGTCCCGCCAGGACCATGGCCGGCCCCTGGCCGTGCATGATTGCTTCTTTTTGTCGGTCATTAAAATGCTGGTCCATCTATAATCCTTCCATTATAAATATAAATCATATGCCTATAAATTATATGCCCCGGTAAACGTCAGCTACAATATACATTTTCCACTACCCGGTGGACATCTATTCTCTTAAACATTTTCCATTGCCCTCAATGGACATCTGCTGTCATAAACATTTCCCATTGCCCTCAGTGGACATCTGTTTTCATAAACATTTCCATTACCCTCAGTGGACATCTGCTGTCATAAACTTTTCCATTGCCCTCAATGGACATCTGCTGTCATAAACTTTTCCATTGCCCTCAACGGACATCTGCTGTCATAAACATTTCCATTTTACCCATCCCGGACAAAATATTCAACCATTTCTCTGCCGCAGGCTTCCCTGAAAAAAAGCCGGAATCAAAAATAGACCGGGAAGATAACATGAAAAAAGGATGCCCCGAAGAACATCCTTTTGTCTATACAAAATGAAATTGTACACTTTAATTATTTTGCTACAGATTTGAGGTACTTCTTAACCTCTGCCTCTGTTGCAAGAGTAAGAGCATGTTTTGCTACCTTCTTGGCCTCATCCATAGTCCATGCAGAGATGGTCTTTCTGGTTCTGAGGATAGATGTAGCACTCACGCTGAACTCATCCATGCCGAATGCAAGCAGCAGTGGTGTCAGCAGCGGATCGGCGGCTGCCTCTCCACACATACCTACCATAGCACCGCCGGCCTTACCAGCCTTGATTACTCTCTCGATGGCACGGATTACAGCCGGGTTGTAAGCGGAGTAGAGATAAGCTACGTCCGGATTACCACGGTCTGCACACATGGTGTAACCGGTCAGGTCGTTAGTACCGATAGAGAAGAAATCTGCCTCCTTGGCAAATACGTCTGCCATGAGAGCGGATGCAGGTGTCTCAATCATGATACCAACCTGGATATCCTTGTCGTAAGGAATCTCTTTCTTATCGAACTCATACATAATGTCGTTGAGGATTGTCTTAACCTGACGAAGCTCGTCAACGCAGGTAACCATGGGAACCATGATCTTGATATCGCCGTAAGCGGAAGCACGAAGAAGGGCTCTCAGCTGCGGACGGTAAATGTCATCAACTCTGTTAAGACAGAGACGAACAGCACGGTAGCCAAGGAAGGGGTTCTCCTCCTTAGGCAGCTGAAGGTAAGGAATCTCCTTATCTCCACCTACATCCAGGGTACGGATGATAACCGGCTTGTCACCGAGTGTCTCGGCAACTTTCTTATAAGCCTCAAACTGCTCCTGCTCTGTAGGAATGGCAGGACGGTCCATAAAGAGGAACTCTGTACGGAAAAGTCCGATACCTTCGCCATCACACTCTACAACCTGCTCAGCATCCTTGGGCTTACCAATGTTGGCACAAAGCTCAACCTTGTGGCCGTCAGCAGTCTCTGTGGGCTTGCCAACGAAAAGCTGAAGGGCAGCCTTCTCCTCGAGGAAGACTTTCTTCTTCTCTTCATATGTAGCAACAACAGCCTCATCAGGATCAGCCACTACAGCACCTGTAGATCCGTCGAGAACAACCTTCTGGCCATTAGCAAGTCTGGAAGCGATGCCCTCGATACTGAGGACTGCAGGAATCTCAAGAGCTCTTGCCAGGATAGCGGAATGTGATGTCTTTCCACCGATCTCTGTCAGGATACCTTCTACGTTAGCAGGGTTGATACCTGCTGTCATGGACGGGGTCAAATCTTCAGCCACAAGGATGGTTCCTTCCGGAAGGAGACCGAGATCAATATCCTCAACGCCAAGAAGGTTCTTTAAAAGCCTGGTCTTGATATCATTGACATCTGTTGCCCTCTGCTGGAACATGGGATCATCGAGGGAAGCAAACAGAGTAGCATACTTTTCGCAGATCTCTTCTACAGCCTGCTCTGCACACTTGTGCTCTTTGCTAATCTCTTCCTCCATCTCACCGGTCATGGCCGGATCCATGAGCAGAAGCATATGACCTTCAAGAATCTCTGCTTCCTTCTCACCGACACGCTTCTTCATATCTGCAGCCATGTCGGAAGTCTGGGAGATCGTCTTGTCAAGACCTTCCTGAAGGCGGGCAACCTCAGATTCAGGATTGCTGATCTTAACTCTTTTGTACTCAAGAGACGGCTCTTTAACTACTACAACGGTACCGATTCCGATACCTGCAGAAGCGCCGATACCATTAAACTTTAAACTCATATTAATCCCCTTAATAAATGTTAGTGCTTAAATTACTCGCCTAAGCCGGACTCGATCAGCTCGATAGCTGCCTTAAGTGCTTCTTCCTCGTCCGGTCCGTCACACTGTACTTCGATCTCAGAACCACACTTGATGCAAGCGCCGATGATATTCAGAAGGCTCTTACCATTTGTGCTTTTTCCGTTGAAGATCAGGTTAACATCACTCTGGTATTTTGCAACACCCTTAGCGAAAACGCCTGCCGGTCTCATGTGAAGTCCCTGTGGATTGTTAATAGTAATTTTCTGTGATACCATAGCTATTACTCCTTTTCTTTAATTAGTACATCAATAAAAATCCTCTCTAAAGAAAACATGCTGTCATGTACCACATTGTACCAGGTTAGTATTATATCTATTGGCACATATGGTCTAGCAAAATACACAAAAAGCAATTACCCTTTTTGTGAAATTTGTGCGATTCTACATTAGCGCCCTTTCTTTAGCTTCAAATAGTTTAACATTTTTTATATACACTGTCAATATAACCAGGTCTGTCTTCGTTAAAAAAAGCCGCCTTTCACCCGCCCTGAAACAAGTCTGAGAACATGAAAAAGCCCTGCAAAAGACACTTTGCAGGGCTGGTGTTTCACTGTTGTTCCTGGACCCGGGTAGCCAGAAAGGCGTACTCCTTCTGTCCTTTTTCATCCTCAGGATAAAGGCTGACATACTCTGCGGCCGTACTGCAGGCAGACTCATAATCCTGCTCTTTTTCATAAACGACAATCTTACAGAAAAGGAAGTCGGCCGCCCGGTCTCCCCCTTCACTGATTCCTCTTTCGGCAAAACTAATGGCAGACTGGTAATTACCCACATCAAGGCAGAGCTGACATAGTCTTTTTAAAAAGTCCAGGTCTCCGGTCTTCTCATAACCAAGTTCGTAATTATCCAGGGCCGCCTGGTAGTAGTCCATGGAACTGTCAGAGGCCTGGCCTGCAGCCGTCAGGCACTCGCCCTTCAAGATATAGTAAGATACCTTCCCGGGATTGTCATCGATCATCTGGTCATAGAGCTCAGAGGCCTTATCATATTCCTGGAAAAGGTAATAGCTCTCTGCCAGATAACATCTCATATCCGCGTCAATCTCCTCAGAAAAGATATCCTTGCCTTCGAGAGCCTCCTCTAAAAGGCGGATGGACTGGGCATAGTCTTCATCCTTGAAATACTGGATGGCCTCCTCCCGCTTCGCTTCCTTATTATTGTAATGACGGTACTGGAAAAAAACAAATATGCCTTCTGCCAGCAGCAGTACTAAAAGGGATCTGATTATAATCTTAAACATACAGTAACCTCCCCTGGGGAACGCTTTGAAAAAAGGCTGCCACCGGCAGGTGACAGCCCGACATTACACATACTGCTGGTCCGATTACTTTCTTAAGCCCAGCTGCTCAATCAGAGTTCTGTAACGATTGATATCTTTATTCCTTAAGTAAGCGAGAAGGTTTCTTCTCTGACCAACCATCTTCAGAAGTCCTCTTCTGGAATGATGATCCTTGGGATTAGCCTTGAAATGTGTCTGAAGGTCATTAATCCTGGCTGTGAGAATCGCTACCTGTACCTCAGGTGAACCTGTGTCACCCTCAGTCTTACCAAACTTTGCAATCAGTTCCTGCTTCTGCTCTTTTGTAATCATGTTTCATTCCTCCTGTAATAAATATTACCTTTACGAAGGTAGGGTCGGAGTATCCCTGCCCTGGTAAAGGGTAAGTTTAAAGCAATTAGTAGTTTAGCACAAAGGCTCTTTTTTGTAAAGAAGATTCCAAAAAAGCTTACAAAACCTGGGGCTAAGGGCCCCACTGCCGGCCCATGAGCTAAAGGCTGCCGCTGCCAGTCCTGAAGCTAGAGGGTACCCGCTGCCAGCCCCAGCCGGTCATCCGGTCTTTCCATACTTTACCGGCCAAACTTTTTAAGGAGTCCCTCAAAGTAATCGGGCAGGGGTGCCTCAAACTCCATGTAGCGGCCGGTTCCCGGATGGACAAAGCCCAGCACCCTGGCATGAAGACACTGCCCCTGGAGCCGGATGCGTCCCTGGGAAGATCCGTATACCTCATCTCCCAGCAGGGGATGACCAATGGATGCCATATGGACCCGGATCTGGTGGGTCCTGCCGGTCTCCAGCTGACACTGGATATGGTTGTACTGGTGGTTCAGATGGCTGAGCACCCGGTAGTGGGTCACTGCCCTTTTGCCATTTTTCACATTTACGGCCATCTTCTTGCGGTCAGCAGGACTCCGGCCTATGGGCTTATCGATGGTCCCCTGGTCCTCCCGCAGATTATTACAGACGATAGCCTCATATTTCCTGGTGATAGTGTGTTCTTTTAACTGGAGGGCCAGGCTCTGGTGGGCCCGGTCATTTTTACAGACCACCAGAATCCCTGTGGTATCCTTGTCGATCCGGTGGACTATGCCGGGTCTCAACACCCCATTAATTCCTGACAGGCCGTCCCGGCAGTGGTAAAGGAGGCCGTTAACCAGGGTCCCGCTGTAGCGGCCTGGACAGGGGTGGACCACCATGTCCTTGCCCTTGTTGATCAAAATCAGGTCCTGGTCCTCATAGACGATATCCAAAGGGATGTCTTCCGGCAGGACTGCCAGTTCCTCTAAAGAAGGCACAGTCAGAACGACCTGGTCGTCGGCCTGCAGACGGAGGGAGGGCTTGCCTGCTTTTCCGTTACAGCTGGCCCTGCCTTCCTTCATGAGCTTCTGGATGTAGGACCGGGAATGGTCCTTCAGCTCAGTGGCCAGGAAGCGGTCAAACCGTATCCCGTCGCAGTCAGCGGGAACAGTATATTGATATAGCTGGTCTGTCTCACTCATTCTTCTTCTCTCCAGACTTAGATAATATGGCGTCGAGCTCATCCCCTTTATAATAGAAAAGGATCAGGCCGGCCATGGCAAAGGCCGATGTGGTCACATAGATATCCGCCACGTTAAATACGGGAAAGTCAATCAGTTTAAAATAGATGAAATCCACTACATAGAGGCGCAGGCAGCGGTCGATCATATTACCCGCCGCTCCGGCGATTATCAGATAGCCGCACAATCTCAGAGGCAGAAAATGCCTGGTCCCCGGAATCCGGTAAAGAAGCCAGGCTACTCCTGCCAGAATCAGGACTGTTATGAGCAGAAAAAACCACTGTCTGTTTTGAAGAATACCAAAGGCCGCCCCCCGGTTCTCCACATAGAGGAGTTCCAGAACATCTTTAATGATGACTATGGGTCCATTGATCCGCAGGTCTTTTACGGCCCAGATCTTGGTCAGCTGGTCTAAGGCCACCATGACCAGGATGGCCGGCAGGGCCTGGCAGACCCTGGTTTTATGGTCTTTGACGACTTCTGTCTTCTTTAGTTCCATACTTTCTTCTATCTCCTTTAACTAACCTTCCAGTTCCTGGTCAAACTTCCTCAGCCTATGTCAGGCCTTCGGCTCTTAAATACTTCTTCAGCCTATGTCAGGCCTTCCGGCTATTAAATGCTTCTTCAGCTTTTGGCAGACCTTCCGGCTATTAAATGCTTCTTCAGCCTATGTCAGGCCTTCCGGCTATTAAATACTTCTTCAGCTTTTGCCAGGCTTTATGCTCTCCCTGATCCGGCCAGCCGGATCAGGGTCTGTAAGCCCGGAAGCTGGCTTTCATCTCTTCTTGGGAAACATCCCTGTGGATACCCGCCCGGCCCATCTGGTCCAGCAGGATAAACTTGATCAGGCCATGCTCCATCTTTTTATCATGCCGGGTCTCCTCCAGGATCCTGTCCACACTGACCTGGTCAGGCAGGGCAGGGAAATCAAAATAATCAAAAAGCTCCCGAATCTCCTGGTAGTCCTGGTCACTGATGTAGGACCGGGCCCGGGAAATCTCAGCAGCCAATGTGGCCCCGATTCCCACGCATTCCCCGTGGGTCAGCTGGAAATCCATCAGCTTCTCCACAGAATGGCCAAAGGTATGACCAAAGTTAAGAAGAGCTCTTATCCCCTGCTCCTTGGGATCCTTCTCAACCACTGCCCTCTTGATCCGGCAGCTGCCCTCCACCATGGAAGCCATAACTTCCGGATCCCTGGCGGCAATCTCTTTCCGGTGATCCCAGATCCAGTGATAATAGTCCAGGTCACAGATCAGGCCATGCTTGATGACCTCACCCAGCCCACTGTGATACTGTCTGTCTGACAGGGTCCGTAAAGTATCGATATTGATGTAGACCAGCTTGGGCATATAGAATGCTCCTACCATATTTTTGTGGGCGTCAAAATCCACACCGGTCTTGCCACCTATGCTGCTGTCAACCTGGGCCAGGAGACTGGTGGGCACCTGGACGAAATCAATTCCTCTCAGATAGCTGGAGGCCGCGAAACCGGTCAGGTCGCCGGTAACTCCACCGCCAAGAGCCAGGAGCAGATCTTTCCGGTCAAATTCATGTTCTATGAGGAAGCGGTAAAGGTCTTCCACCGTCCTCAGATTCTTATTGGCTTCTCCATGAGGGAAAACAAATGTTTTAAGACTGGCACATTGGGGTAAAAGGAGACTCTCTACTTCCTGCAGGTAGTAGCCGGCAACCCGGTCCTCGGTGACGATGCAGACTTTTTTCCTCCCCAGATCCAAAAACTGAAGCTGACGGGCCAGGTCGCCAAAGCCCTGCTCAATTACGATATCGTAAACATGTTTCCCTTCGGCACTGACCTTGAGCCGTTTCATTTCCATAATTATATCCTCACATTCTCATTCTATTCCCGGCAGCTTTTCCAAGGGGCAAGCCTGAGAAAATCATTTCCTGTATATTTCCCTCTATAATTTCCCCTAATATGTATAGAAGAAGTAATCGCTTCAAACCAGGTTTTCTCCCTGGATGGTCATAATCCGTCCTATCAGGGTACCTGTCCCTATAGGTGTATTATTCTACCACATCAGAAGGCCGGGGTCAAAAAAACAGAGTGGACCCGGCCACCAAGCCATACCACTCTGTCATAATTATCAAAATTAGTGTTATTTAATTAGAAAACAGTTGATTAAGCTGGAAAAATCCGCAAAAAAAACTATAATCTGAATTTAGAACTTTGTAAGCTCCGGAGAAAGTGTATCATCATTAACGATCTCGTCGCGAAGGTCTCCAGATACCTCAATGTTGCCAGGTGCTACAATAAAAATATTATTGGAGATTGCCTTGAGAGAACCGTCTACAGCAAAGCTGGCGCCGCCGATAAAATCAATGATTCTCTGTGCCTGGCTGATCTCAATACCTTCCAGATTAACAACGATAGTCTTTCCTTCTTTCAGGAAATCAGCTACGATCTGTGCTTCATTAAATGTTTGTGGTCTGATAACTTTCACGATTTCACCTTCTTCTAAAATAGAATGGAATGGAATGACTCTGCCCTGGGGCTCCTCCATCGTCTCTTCTTCAACTTCGATCTCCTTTTCCCTGCGTCCGAAAGGCATGAAACCTTTGCGGGGCTTCTTCTCTTCTGCCTCTTCCACAAGGTGGGGAACCTCGAATTCTTCTTCTACCTGATCCTCTTCCTGATCGTAAGTCTCCTCGTCGTACTCCTCGTACTCTTCGTACTCATCGTACTCGTCTTCCATATCATTCAGACGCATCATATTCAGAAACTTCTCTGCAAATCTTCCCATTGACTAAATCCTCCATTATCTGTTGTAATTCCTCTCACCGAAGATTCCGGTTCCAACTCTCACCATAGTGGACCCTTCCTCCACAGCTATCTCATAATCATTTGTCATACCCATTGACAAAATCTTCATGTCTATATTATCAATGTTTTTTGCCCTAATGTCAACAAATAATTTATGTAATTTTTGAAAATAACAACGATTTTCTTCAGGATCAGCCACATATGGGGCGCTGGTCATTAAACCACACACATGTACATGAGGCAGAAGGCTGATTTTTTCCAGCAGGTCCGTAACCTCCTTCATACCAAGGCCGAATTTCGTCTCTTCCATAGCCACGTTAACCTGGATCAGAATGTCCGCGGTCAGGGATCTCTTGGCAGCTTCCTTCTCAATCTGTTCGGCCAGACTTAAGGAATCTACCGAATGGATCAGCTTGACCTTGTCAACAATATACTTCACTTTATTGCGCTGCAGGTGACCAATCATATGCCAGTTGACCGGTCTGGATACCTGTTCATCCTTGCTGCAAAGCTCCTGGACATAATTCTCCCCAAAGTCCAGCTGGCCCGCGGGAATAAGCTCCTCAATCATCTCTAAGGGCTTGGTCTTGCTGACCGCCACCAGGGTCACCTCTCCCGGGTCCCTGCCCACTCTCCTGCAGGCTGCCTCTATATGGTTTTGAACATTTTTCAGATTCTCTGTTAACATAATAATCTCCGGTCCTTTACTCTTTATTTTTATCCTTTTCTTATCTGACTTATAAATGTCTTTAAATGATCAGCCAGCTTCCTGGCATATTATATACTTTTCCTGCAGAGCACCCGCTTTCGCGGGTCCTCTGGCCTTCTAATAGATAACCTGGTTCTCCTTTACCGTACTACTGTTAAGAATAATCCGGTCATAGAGGGCTACATCACTATCAGCGATGGATATAATACAATAGTCCTCATTCCTCTGTTCTATGGAAATGATTTTGAATATGGTATAACCTCTGTTAATGCTGTAGACTCCCTGGATAGTGATCGTCTCAGGAAGAGTCATGGTGTTCTCCTGCCTCTCATCGGCGATCTCAGTCCCCTTTTCCAGGTCAGCCCCGTAAATCCAGGCTATACCATCCTGGTTCTTGTATACTTTTACATTCTTCTGAGTGATTATCCTTTTCCCATCCTTATCCGTGGTGACCAGGTTCACATGGTCTTTGGAGGATGAATTACTGCCCCTGACCAGGTAATAGTCGGGAATCTGGAAGACCTCCTTGTCCACGATCGAGCTGGAAGGAATCTTCAAACCCTTGGTGGAGGACAGAATCAGATCCACATAGAGGTATCTCTGGTTGATATACCTCTGAACATAATCATCAAAACTCAATATGGCATAATAGGATCCATTAATCTTACGGCAGTCACAGCTTGCCCGGGTGGTAAAATTATCCTTGTCAAAAAAGACCTGGATTCTGGAATTATTCTTCTCTGCCGCCTCTTCCAGGCGCCGGACCTGGTCCTCTTCATCCAGGGGGACCAGCAGCGTCCAATTCTGACTGCTGACCAGGCGGTAGACCGGGTCACCTTTTTTTTGCTTTTCACTGGTCTGTAATTCAGCCATCTTAGGCTTATTGACAAAAATATCCCGGTTGATCTCTTTTGTGGTCAGCCCTTCCAGCCCGTCACTGGAAAAGGATACGATGCCGGAATCCCCGGCCTTGACAGAGACATAACTCTTTTTTCCATATTTTTTACGCAGCTCCTTGCTATGTTTGGCAAGAACCGTATCAATATAGGCCGTCAGATCATGGCTGATCTCCCTGTGGGACTCATAGACCACTGAGAAATGATCATCAGAATAACTCTCAGAAAAGGCTCTGAGCCTCTCGATAATCCGGTCTCTTTCTGTCTCAGTCATAATCTCTTTGGCTTCCAGCCCATTGAGATAGGCCTGGATCTTCCCGGTAGTATCGATCATGTAGACCGTACCCCCCTTGTTGACTCTGGCACTGTCCTGGACATAATGGTTGACATAACCATCCTGCTCCAGGCCATATACCTTTTCCTCCCGGAGGATAACGCCGGTGCTGCTGATCTTATCTTCAATATTGCTGGCGCTTACTTCGTAAACAGCCAGTTTGTCCTTACTGAGATAGATCACCACGTAGAAGGCCAGGTAGATCACTATCAGAAAGAAGACTATGGTTCCCAGGTTTATTGAAATGGGACTCTTCTTTTTTTGTCTGTCTGCCATCATTCTCTCCCCAAACAGGCCTGGCGGCCGGTTTGTACATAAAGCAAAGACAGCCTCATATCTCTATGAGGCAGTCTGTGACGTCATGATAAAGCTTTTACAAAAAGACTCATTATAAAGCGGTAGATACCAGGGCCTGAAGCTTCTCAGATAAATCCTTCTTATCAAGAGAAACACTGATTACGAAACTGACATCAAACTTTTTGGAAATCTCCTCAAGCTTATCGAGGGCATACTCCAGATTATCCTGGATAAAAGCAATCGTAAGAAAACTGTCAAGATAAATGACGTCAAGATCATGGTCCTGGGAAATAATACCTGCTATAAAACCAATAAACATATCCGTATCCTCAATACCGTACTCCGGTACCACGATCAGCCGGATCCGGTTGCTGAGCTCATACATATGCTTATTATTCTTATCAAGGTAAACAATATTGCCATGGGTGGATTTTATATCATCATTTGCTCGCTGAATAAGGATTTTAGTCTTTCCTTTTCCTTTTGAACCTGCAATAATATCAATCATTGTTATGCCCTCCTTTAGTTTAGCTGATTTCTCAAAACAGCGGACACCAGTCCACTTGTCTGATACCCCAATTATAATTTATATAGGGTAAAATCACAACCTTTAATTTACCGTTTTTTCCAGAAGCCTGGACATGGACCTGTAGAGATCATCCTTGGTATCGGCCCCCAGAACCACTGAATAAAACCGTTCTCCCTTCTGGTTCTCCGTCATTACCATGAGACAGGACTTGGCCATGGAGGTAGTCCCGGTCTTACCGCCAAACATAACCACTCCCTCAGGGAGGTCATAATCCTTTAGCAGATAGTGGTTGGTACTCTCCATAAACTCACTGACCTGGCTGCCGCTGCTGTTCACGTAGGTCATGGTATAATTAATGCTGGATATGGTGTCAATGAAGACATCATATTTGGTGGCCTCCCTGAAGATCAGATACAGATCATAGGCTGTCGTGTAATGATTGTCATCATGCAGGCCGTTAGAATTGACAAAATGGGTTCCTGTGGCTCCTAACTCCCTGGCCCTCTGGTTCATCATCTCCGCGAATTTCTCCTCGCTGCCGGCTATATATTCCGCCAGGATCACCGCACAGTCATTGGCCGATTTAATCAGCATGGTATGGAAGACCTGGTCCACGGTCACCGTGTTGCCCTTGGAGAGGGAGCTGACCACTGCCCCATCCTCATTGAGAACGATATCATGGTCCAGGGTAATCTCATCATCCAGATCTCCCTTTTCCAGGACCAGCAAGGCCGTCATGACCTTGGTAATGCTGGCAGGATAAAGCCTCTGGAAGCAGTGGCTGGACTCGACAGCCTCAAGGCGTGTCTGGTTAATCAGCAGGTCGGCATAGTCGGAACTGATATAATTGGGATCCGTCTCGTCGGCGGCATCAATGACCGCCAGGGATTCAGCCATGCCGCTCAGTTCCACGCCCTCATCCTTCTTGTGATTATTGTAATAGTTTTCAAAGGAGTCCGGGTAACTGAACAGACTGGAACCGCAGCCTGCCATATTTACTGTCAGCAAAATTAGACAGAGAATGACTACGATTCTCTGTCTGATATATAATTCTTTTTTCATATTATCCTGTTTATCTTTTTTATCCTGTTTATCATTTCTGACCATTAGCGATACATCTCCCGCCACTCCAGGTCTCCCCGGTCGAGGGCCTTAATCAGAAGTTCTGCCGTTGCCAGATTCGTTGCCAGAGGAATATTATGTTCATCACACAGATGAAGAATATTGAAAATATCCGGCTCGGAAGGGGCTTTGAAAGGTGCTCTCAGGAAAATGACCATATCTATCATGTTATGCTCAATCTGGGACCCGATCTGCTGCACTCCCCCTAAAGGTCCGGCCAGATATTTATGTATGGTAAGGTTAGTCACTTCCTCAATGAGCCTCCCCGTGGTTGCTGTGGCATAAAGCTCATGTTTATTAAGAATACCCCGGTAGGCGATACAAAAATTCTGCATCAGTTTTTTCTTTTCATCATGCGCAATCAATCCAATATTCATAACACTTCTCCTAGTAATGTCTCTGCAGTCCAATATTCAGAACAATTCCTATGCCTGCCATACAGCTGAGCAGTGATGTCAGGCCATAACTGACAAAGGGCAGAGGCAATCCTGTATTGGGCAAAATTTCTGTTGCAACTCCTATGTTTATGAAGGACTGGAAGCCGATCAGGGCCGCCATACCGACGGCAATCAACCGGCCGCTGATATTCTTGGCCCGGTAGGCTATCTTCAGACATTCGATCACAATGACCGAAAGCAGGCCGACAACCGCCAGGCTGCCCACAAAGCCAGTCTCCTCTCCTACTACAGAAAATATAAAGTCGGTCTGCTGCTCCGAAACCAGCCCTGTATCTGTCACAGTGACGGATACATCGGAAATGGTATTGTTGTTGAGACCCTTACCATAGAGCTGGCCTGATCCTATGGCCATGACAGAGTTGTCCTGCTGATAGGCACTGGAGCTGGAGTACTCCGACGGATTAATAAAAGTCATGATTCTTGTCACCTGATAATCCTGCAGCAGAATCTGGTTAGGTGTCTGTATATACCAGATAAAGATGGCAAACAGAGGGACCATAATCAAAAGACTGTTCCTGATCAGCCTTGTATTAAGCCCTCCCACAAAGATTACCGCCAGTAGAATGGCGACAATATCCAAAGTCGTTGAAAGATCAGGCTCAATCACCACCAGGAAAAGCGGGACCGCACACAGACCGGCCAGTCTCAGAAGTACTTTCCAGTCATTGAAGTCCTCCTCATGCTCCTGTATATAGACCGCTACAAATATTATCATAATCACCTTGGTAAACTCCGAGGGCTGTATCCTCGTAAATCCCAGGTTGATCCACCTTCTTGCTCCGCCTACCCTCACACCTGCTACTTTTACGAAAAGCAGGACAACGATGTTGATGATGTACAGAATCTGACTGTAGTCACATATAAAATTATAATTGACCAGAGACAGAAAGAACATCAGGGCGGCACAGCACAGCAGTCCCCCTAACTGTCTGGCAGTGTAAGAACTGTCAGCACTGTTAATAAAAACAACCCCCAGAATACTGATCGCAGACACCGCAAGGACCAGAAGCCAGTTATAATTCTTTAACTGGTATTTCTGTCTTAACATAAGTGCCCTCCTTTCAAGAGATCTCTGCCATTATGGAAACCGACAACATTCCGGGAATATGTCATCTGCTGCCTTTCTTCATCTCTTTGATCGGTATGTTGGCATAGATGGCAGGTACGTTGCCGTTTCCTCCCTCAGAAGCAGTCTGAGTGATCTGGATATCGAGCCCCTGTGTATCTATCTCCATATATTTAGAAATCACCTGTATTATATCATTTTTAATCATTTCCATAGTGTCCGGTGAACAGTTGGCCCGGTCAGACACCAGCACCAGCTTTAATCTGTCCTTGGCCTTGCTTCCTGAGGACCTTTTCCGGAAAAACGCATCCATGAAACCCATTCGTTATTCCTCCTAATTACGGTTATAACCCTTTAATAACCTCTCTTGAAAAGATTGGCAAGCTTCTTAAAAAATCCATCTGGCTGGAATTCCATGAACGGCACTTCCTCTCCGTCCACTCTCCTGCAGATATTCTCAAAGGCTTTTCCGGCCTGGGTAGGCTTATTCACCACCGGCTCACCTTCATTGGTCGCAACAACTATGCTCTCATCATCAGGAACAACACCGATCAGGTCGATAGCCAGGATATCGAGAACATCCTCCACGGACATCATATCCCCCTTCTTGACCATGTCCATACGGATACGGTTTACAATCAGGTGGATCTGCTTGAAGTCCTCTGACTCAAGCAGGCCGATAATCCTGTCAGCGTCACGGATTGCGGAAACCTCAGGAGTGGTCACGATCAGGGCCCGGTCCGCTCCGGCTATGGCATTCTTAAAGCCCTGCTCTATACCGGCCGGACAGTCAAGAATGATATAGTCAAAGTCTTCTCTCAACTCATCTGTCAATGCCTTCATCTGCTCAGGGGTCACGGATGTCTTATCCCTGGTCTGGGCGGAGGGAAGAAGGAAAAGGTTGGAATATTTCTTATCCTTGATCATGGCCTGCTTGGGACGGCAGCTGCCTTCCACCACATCCACCAGATTGTAGACAATCCGGTTCTCAAGACCCATGACAACATCAAGATTCCTCAGTCCGATATCGGTATCGATTAGTACAACCTTTTTCCCCAGCTTGGCAAGGCCGGTTCCTACATTCGCAGTGGTTGTAGTCTTGCCAACACCACCTTTTCCGGATGTGATTACAATTACTTCGCTCATCTTAATTCTCCTTTATCTTGTTGATTTGAACTTATCTCACTGATCAGAGACCTGGTGATCGTCTCCACAAATATATTACCCTTTTCAACGAAAGCCAACTTGGGCTCCAGTTCAGGTTCTTTTTTTCTCCTGAACTTTCTCGGTTTTGCCTTAGCGTCCTCAGATCTGGCGATGCAGTCCCCAATCTGGATCTGCATGGGATCCATCATCAGGGCAGCCACCAAAGCATTTCTGTCATCCGGATACCCGGCATAGATAATACCCTTGAGGCAGCCCAGGACGACCACGTTGCCGCCGGCTACAATCTGAGCCCCGGGATTGATGTCCCCAAGGACTACGATGGATCCATCCACCTCAATCTTCTGGCCTGACCGGAGGGTACCCCGGTAAAACTGGCCATGCATAGCAACCTTGCTCATCTCTTTCCCGGCCTGATTCCGGACGGAATCAGTTTCTTGTCCGCTAGGAACCGGCACATCCTGGTCCGGATCTTCCCTGACCTGTCTGGCCTTATGCTGATGAAAGGAAACAGGAAGGGGTTCTGTCCTCTGGAAATAATCCGGATCAGCCTCCTTGAGAGCCTGAGCGAACCTTGTCTCGCAGGCTGCGGCCCCGTCTATAATATAAGGAATCTGCAGACCCCCGCTCTCGGAGATGGCGTCCACCAGGAGATTCTGCTCTCCCGGCGTCAGGCTTCTGCCTGTAAAGCTGATAGCCATAGGCCGGCCCTTGTCAAAAAAACCGGCGGACTCTTTAAATTTATCTTCAACATTCCGCAGCAGTTCCTCAAAGGGAATGGTCGGATTCAGCACAATCTGGAACCCATATTTATTACCTTTAATTATGACAGAGCTTTTCATATCATCCTCCTGAAACTAGTCATTACTTCCATCAGACCCGGACGGAATCAGAGCCTTGGTCGCATCCCTCTCCGCCTGGTCAGTCTTACCGAAATAGAATCTGTAGATATCCCTGGCGATCTCAGCCGCATTGGTCGATGTATAACCGTTGGGCACTACGACCGTCATGGTGATTTCCGGGGTGTCAAAAGGAGCATAGGACACAAATAGAGCATGGTTGGGTCTGTTTTTATTCTCCTGGGCCGTTCCGGTCTTGCCTGCGACCTTGAGGCCCTGCTTTTCATAAAGGGACTTAATGGTACTGTTCTTACCGTAGACTACTTCCTGCATACCGACCTTGATCAGCCTGTAGCTTTCTTCAGATACATTAAGATTACCGTCGGTTCTCTTTTCATAGCCAGATACCAACTGTCCCTTGGAATCCATCGTCTTATCCACCAGGGACAACTCCACAAGCTTCTCCTCATTGACAAGGGAGGTCAGATATCTGGAGATCTGGCTGGGAGTGTAACTGTGGGTACCCTGTCCGATGGCGGAACGGACCGCGTCCTCATCGGAGATCCTGGGTTCATACTCAGAGATTTCAAGGCCTGACTTGCGGTCAAGGCCATAAAGGGCAGCATACTTTCTGAGTCTTGACAGACCCACATCGCTGTGATAAGTCCCGTCCACAGTACCCAGATCATAACCCATAGTATAGAAAAAGTAGTTGCAGGAAACAGCTATGGCCCCACTTACATTCAGCTGTCCGTGAGTGCCGTTGGGATAAATCCAGCACTTGGCAGCCGGTGTGATCTTGTCGAAAACACCGGTACACTTCACATAGGTATCCCCCCCGATCAGCTCTTCCTCAAGGACAGCTGTAGCCGAGATGGGCTTGAAGGTAGAACCGGGCGCGGTCCTGGTCTGGGTACAGCGGTTGAGCATGGGTGATGACTTATCCGCGTTAAGCTTGGCATAGTACTGGGAGTCTATGCCATTGGCCAGGCGGTTGTTGTCATAACTTGGGTAGGACACCATGGCCCTTACCTGTCCTGTCACCGGGTCAGTGATGATCACCGAGCCGGAGCAGGGATCCAGGGCCAGCTGTGCAGGTGTAATCTCAATATTTTCAATCTTATTATAAATGAAATTATAAGCAGATAATTCGTTATTCTTTAAACTATTATAATCTTTATCCTCCTCTTTATCAAGAACTCCCTGGTCATAAAGGAGCAGGCATACCTGCTTTCCCTTCAGGTCTCCGTTCATGATCATATATTTATAAAGAAGTTTATCAAAATCCTCCTCTGTTTTCAACTTTTCAAGAATATTGGCCACCAGTTCATTATAGATCTCGTTCGCATTGTAGTAATCAGAATCAATCTCAAAGGAATCGATATCGATCCACTCATTATTGATGGCATACCTGAGAAAATCACGGAAGCTTAATTTGCCATTCTTCCAGCTGCTGTAGGTCTCGTCATCGTCAGGAATCTCCGATGTGATGAGGATTTCTTCATCAGTGAGCATATGATAGACATAATCCACATAATCCAGGTCTTCCTCATTCATATTTTCCAGGATAGTCTTACCGTTTAAAAGGATGTTTTGGATATGATCCATCTCCTTGTCCTGCTTCTTTTTAAAAAGCCGGTAAACCTTCTTTTCATTGTTGCTGGCATCGGCCTGGGCCAGATGTTCCACATCGATGACATTATTATCAATGAGGGCAAAATAAACATCCTTCACAGGAATCATCTTGTCAGTCCCACCCTCATCCGCCTGGGTCAGATGGGCCAGGATGATACCCGCCAGCCTCCGCTCCAGGATATTGTAAGCATATTTCTGCAGGTCGGCGTCTATGGTGAGGTAGATATCATTACCCACAGAGGAATCCGAAGTCTCCACCACCTTAATTACCTTGCCAAGATTGTCAACCAGTACCTTCTGGTAGCCCTTCTTGCCTTTCAGCTGGCTCTCCATGGCCTGCTCGATTCCTGTCTTTCCTATAACGTCATTGGCCGCGTAATCGCCACCGTTGCTGTTGAGCTGGTCTAACTCACTTTCAGAGGCGATACCGGTGTAACCGATAATGGCTGAAAAATATTTGGCATCGTTATATTTCCTCAGGGAGTCGGCCTCGATCTCAACTCCCGGAAACTCCGAGGAATCCTCAGAGATAGCCGCGATACTCTCATCACTGATGTTAGAGGCCACAGTAATGGGCCTGGTCTGGGAATAACGGTTCATAAAGGAATCATAGCGGATCGACATAATTTTGAGGGTATCCTCCATGGAATAAGCATCCGATATGCCGAACATATCCCCGGACCCGGCGGGCCCGTTGGTCCCCTGTCTCAGATATTCATAGACCTCCTCCGGGGAGGAGTTGATCATCCGTTCCGCCTTCTCCCGGTCGTCGCCGGTCAGGTTATCCAGATTAGTGATAGAATAGATTTCTTTTTTAAAACGGGTCAGAGACGATCCGGTCTCAGTGAACCTTAGCTTGCCCTTGCTGTCCTGCTGCAGAGGCAGGTCATAATTAATCTTATCCCCGTTTCTCTCCAGGAGCTTGATCAGATTGTAAATGATCTCATTTCTGACATCATTCTCCGTAACCTTGCTGCCGGTCTCCAGGCTTCTTTTCCTGGCGATCTCCCCTGTCCGGTCCGTCGAGGAGAGAGTGACCGTATAAGCCAGCTGGTTATAGGCCAGCAGCTGCCCCTTACAGTCGTAAATATTACCCCTTGACCCGCTCAGTTCAATATTCTTCTCCACCTTATAGTCAAAATTCGCCTGGTGCTCCTCTCCCTCCAGAATCTGAATGACAAAAAGCCGGTGTACAAGAATAGCCATAAGAAACATGAGGACCGATCCTATAATTACCAGGCGGTTGGATAAGAATTCCTTTATCTGTTTTTTAAGCTTGACCCAGTCAAACTCATTGAATCTTCTAAACAAAATCAGCACTCCCTTGTTCTGTTCTCGAAAGTCTGTCATCAATTCTCAGCAGCACCCGGTACAAAACAATTCCCACAGCCACTGTGTAGACCAGCTCAGGAAGGATCACCGACCTGAGATAAAAGAGAAAATGCAGATGCCTGTGGAGCAGGCCTGTCACAATATACATGATCAGGCCGTAGACCAGATCATTACAGCCAATCAGAATCAGCGGCAGCACATTGTCATCAGAATAGTACAGCCGGTGGAAAAATCCGTCCACAAAACCAAAAATCATGTAGAGAAAGGCAAATGCTCCCAGGTATTTCCCAAAAAAGATATCAAGCAGAAGCCCGGAGAAAAAACCGGTCAGCATACCCGCCTTCTGCCCCCGCATCACCGCTGTGGAGCAGATCAGTACAATCAGTATATTGGGCGTGATCCCTGCCAGTCTTACTGTGTCAAAAACCGAGGTCTGCAGTAAAAAACAGAGAACCACCATGACTATGGAAACAAGTACTCTTCTCATCACGTCACTCCTAATATGAATATCAGGCGGAAGGTACTGTAACCAGTTTCCTCTGCTCCCTCCGCCTGAGTCAGTCAAATCAATCCGCGCTCTCCGAACCGGAGGGCACCTCTTTCATATCTGTAATAATCAGAACCTGCTCGATATGCTGGAAATCCGCCACAGGATAAACCTTGCCCGACTTGGTCAGATTGGAGGAATCCATGACGATATCACTGGCTGTCCCGATTCTGATACCGGGCAGATACTTGGAGCTGATATTGGAAGTCACCAGCTCTTCCCCGGCCATCATGGTGGCATCCTTGCTGATATAGGCCACCTTGATCATTCCTTCCTCCTGCATGGTCTGGATATCACCCTTGACTACGCAGGTATCCCCTGTCTTTAAGGATTTGGCACTGACACTGCTGTCATCGTCAATGATGGTCCGGATCTTGGCATAGTTCTTGCCGGTCTCAATAACGATACCCACCAGGCCATTACCCGCCAGCACATTCATATCCTTTTTTATCCCGTCACCGGAGCCCTTGTTGACCAGGAAAGTGGTATACCAGTTACCCCCGCCGCTGCTGATCACTCTGGCACCTATGGTGTGGTAGTCGGCATACTCCTGCTTCAAAGCCAGCAGTTCCTGCAGGCCGGTAAGTTCCTGCTGGCTGTCCTGGAGCCGCTCATTCTCCTTGGTCAGCTCCTCCACCTGGGCAGCCAGTTCTTTATTCTCCTCCTGCAGTTCCTTCATGGTCCGCAGGGATCCGGCATGGTCTCCAATCCAGCTTCCCACCGTATTAATCCCTGTCTGCATGGGAACCACCACCAGGCCGACTATGTCAGTGAAAGGCTTGGCTATGCCCTTAAAAGCCACACTGATTACAAGCAGGCCGGCGCAGATGGCCGTGAGAAGGGCCAGGAGCATCCTGGGAGAGAAATGAAACTTTCTGCGATACTTCATATACGATCATCCCCTCTTTTAGTGGAATGTAGACTCCTGCAGAGAATTAGCCAGCCGCTCGTACTGGGGATTCTCCATGATCATGCCCAGACCCTTGACAACCGTGAGCTCAGGCTCGTCCATCTTCATGATGGAAAGGCCGGTCTCCTGCTGGATAAGCAGGTCCAGGTTCTTGATCTTGGTGGATCCGCCGGTCATACAGATGCCGTCATGCATAATATCCATGGACAGTTCCGGCGGAGTCTTCTCAAGAATAAACTTAATGGAATCTATGATAGAGGACATGCTCTCAGCCATGGCCTCATAGATCAGGTGGTTGGTCACCGTCACCCTGTTGGGCAGGCCGGTGATCAGGTTGCGGCCCATTACATCGAAGGTCTTCTCCTCCTCTTCCTTGATGCCGCTGGCCAGCTGCATCTTAAGCCGCTCGGCACTCTTCATGCCGATTACCAGGTTATGCTTCTTCTTGACAGCCTGCTGGATGGCCTCGTCAAAACGGGTTCCGCCAATCTTAAGCAGACGGCTCTGGACGATGCCTCCAAGACTGATCAGGCTGATCTCTGTGGTGTCAGCCCCGATATTCACGATCAGACGGCCGGTGGCGTCCATGACGTCAAGGCCGGCTCCGAGGGCATCGGCGATAGGCTTCTCCACCAGCCGGATCTTCTTGGTCTTTAAAGTAGAACTGGCAATCAGATCATAGAAGGCTCTTTTCTCCACTTCAGTGACATCCGTCGGCACAGCGATCAGAAACTCGGAATTACCACCGGCAGACAATCCCTCCGCCAGCTTCTTTCCATAGGCGCTCTTAAAATACATCTGGATCATCATCTGCATGGCTGTAAAATCGGCGATAACACCGTTGATGATCGGCTTCTTCACCTGGATATTCTTGGGTGCCTTCTCATACATGGAGTGGGCCTCATCCCCCAAAGCCAGCGGATCCTTCTTATTCACCACAGCGATCATATTCTTCTGGTGAAGAATCACCCCAGCACCCTTCTGATATATTTTAATGGCATTCGTGCCCATGTCGATTCCGTATATTTTCTCAGACATCCGTCTCGTCGTCTCCTTTCATGGTAATGCTATCCTGCAAAAACCCGCCACCAGCCTGTCTCCCCTGCCGTGCTCCGGGGAGGAAATGTTCCTCCACAGCGGATACAACATGAAACAAATGCGGAATCAGTCCGCATTTTCCTGGTGTTTATAAACTCTGATCAAACAGCTGGTCACATCATCTTCCGCTCCCGCAGACTGATGAACCGCTGGTTCCCGATGATAATGTGGTCTGACAGAGGGATACCCAGCAGGTCCCCCGCCTCCCGGATCTGCCTGGTCAGGACCAGGTCCTGCCTGCTAGGCTCCGGATCACCGGATGGGTGGTTGTGAATGAGTATCAGATAGACTGCCTGGTATTTCAGTGCAGTCATAAAGATATCCCTGGCTGAGACACAGGCGCTGTTGGCCGTCCCCACGGAAATCTCTTCCTCCCGGATGAGACAATGCTTACCATTGAGCATGAGAAGCTTTACATGCTCCTCCTCAAGATGGCGCATCTGCTCCATGTAACAGTCGGCGATCAGCTCCGGCGAACTGAAATCCCGGGCCCGTACTCCCGGTGACGAGGCCAGCCTTCTGGCCAGCTCAGCCACACACAAAAGTTCCACAGCCTTCACATTCCCGATGCCGGGTATGGACGTCAGACTGGGGAGGTCCATATGGTGGAGACCTGTGATCCCTTTGTGGAGGGGGTGGGCGTCAAGGAGCATACAGGCCAGGTCCAGGGCGGAACAGTTTTTCGTTCCGCTGCGGAGGATCACTGCCAGAAGCTCCCCGTCCGTCAGGCTTCCCGCGCCGTACTCCAGACACTTCTCATAAGGTCTCTCAGAGACCGGCCGGTCCTTCATAGTCAGGTACTTACTTTGTGTAATCAAAATGTTCATCTCCCTTCTGCCGCTCTCCAGGCTCAGGCATAGATAAACACCGTAATTTTAGCATAAAAAAATTTTTTTGTATACATGTAGGGGGCAAATTGAATCGTTAACTTTTTGTGTTTTTTATTACAAGCCTATTAAAGTCCCAGGACCTCTGCCCCCTGTCTACAAAGACAACCTTCCTGTCTCCACAATCTTTTGCAGAGACATCATAATACCGAATTTGGCGTGGGGATAGGTCAAACCTCCCTGAAAATAGACAGCATAAGGTTCTTTCAGGGGGCCGTCAGCCGAAAGCTCTATGGAAGCCCCCGAGACAAAGGCACCCGCTGCCATGATCACCTTGGAGTCATAGCCTGGCATATCCCACGGCTCAGGTCTTACAAAACTGTCCACCGGAGCCGCCGCCTGAATCCCCTCACAAAAAGCCACCAGAAGGTCCGGGTCATAAAATTCCACTTCCTGGATGATGTCATATCTCTCTTCCCCTGCTCCGGGGAGGGCTTTGTAACCGAGACTCTCATAGATCCGGGCCGCCAGAATGGCCCCCTTCTGGGCCGCGGCCACAACCGTCGGTGCCAGAAACAGGCCCTGGGTCAGGCTGGCTGTCACCCCAAGGCTGGCCCCTACCTCCCGGCCAAGGCCGGGGGAGGTCAGCCGGACCGCGGCCCTCTCAATACATTCCCTGGTCCCGCACAGATAGCCACCTATAGGGGCCAGGCCTCCGCCAGGGTTCTTAATCAGGGAACCTACCACCAGGTCCGCCCCCACATCAGAGGGCTCTGTGAGTTCCACAAACTCACCGTAACAGTTGTCCACCATACAAAGAATATCCGGCTTGATCTCCTTCACAAAGACGATCAGCCGGCCGATCTGTTCCACGGAAAGAGTCGGTCTGGAGGCATATCCCCGGGATCTCTGGATGGTCACCATCCTGGTCCGGTCCCCTATGGCCTCCCTGATGCCCTCCCAGTCAAAACTGCCGTCTTCCAGCAGGTCCACCTGCCGGTAGCTGATACCATACTCTGCCAGGGACCCCACTGAGGGTCTTATGCCTATGACTTCCTCCAGTGTGTCATAGGGCTTGCCCACCGGAGACAAAAGCTCATCCCCGGGCCGCAGCTGACTCATGAGGGCCAGGGCCAGGGCGTGGGTACCACAAGTAATCTGAGCCCTGACCAGGGCATCCTCCGTATGGAAGACATCCGCGTAGACAGCCTCCAGAGTCTCCCTTCCCAGGTCATTGTAGCCGTAGCCGGTGGTCGGCGCGAAACAGGCCTCGCTGAGTTTATTTTTCTGCATGGCCGCCAGAACCTTCATCTGGTTGATCTCCGCCCTCCGGTCAATCTCTTCAAAACGGCTCTTGAGTTCCTTTTCTGCCTGGATACAGTAATCATAAACAGGGCCTGATATGCCCATTTCTCTATAGTAGTCTTTCAACATGTCTATTCTTCTTTCTCTATAATAATCCTCAAATAATACTTAATAGAAAATGTCTCATTTCCGGGAAAGCCGTGCCGGCCTTGTCCGATTTAAAGACATTTTTACAATAAGCCAGATATTCATCTCCCGACCCGGTCAAGAATCCTTTCAAGAATCAGGTCCTCATTTTCACAGGATCCTTTATCCATCCAGATGACATCTTTCTCCCGGCGGAACCAGGTCAGTTGCCTCTTGGCGAAATGTCTGGTATCCTTCTTAATCTCTTCCACAGTCCCGGCCAGACTCCTCTCACCCCTAAGGTAAAGAAAGAACTCCCGGTAACCTATCCCCTGCATGGAAGTCATATCCTCCGTCAGGCCCTCTCTGATCAGACCACAGGCTTCCTCTTCCAGACCCAGGGTCATCATCTGGTCCACTCTCCGGTTAATCCGGTCATAAAGGAGGTCCCTGTCACAATTTAGTACAAAATAGTGAAGGTCATAAGGAGACACTCTTTCCCTCTCCCTGCTGTTATGTTCAGAAAGCCGTCCACCGGTCTCATGGTGAAATTCCAGAGCCCGGATGACCCTCTTGACATTGTTGGCATGGATCTCTCTGGCATAGGCCGGGTCAACGGCCGCCAGCATGGCATGGAGATGGTCCGGCCCCTTTTCCTCGGCAAGGGCCCGGAGTCTCTGCCGGTAATCAGACTCCTGATGGTTCTCAAACTGGACCTGGTAGGCCAGGGCCTGGATATAAAAGCCCGTTCCCCCGGTCAGAACCGGAATATGGCCCCTGGCGTAAATACCCTCCATGGCCTCCCGGGCCATGTCTGTAAATCTCACCACATTGAACTCCTCCCAGGGTTCAAGGACATCAATCAGATGGTGGGCTACTCCCCCCATCTCTTCCGGGGTCACCTTGGCAGTCCCTATATCCATCCGGCGGTAAACCTGCATGGAATCAGCACTGACAATCTCCCCTTCAAGGGCCTTGGCCAGTTTGACAGACAGGGCAGTCTTTCCCACTGCCGTTGGTCCGGTCAGGATGATTAATGGTCTTTTCTCTGCTTCCGTCTGCATGGTTTCCTCTCCTTCGCTTTAAACGAATTCACTATCTAATCTGAGCATCACTTTCTGCTTTCTTCCAGTTCCAGGTTTTCCTGTATTCCGCCGGCCGGTCTGCCCATCTCAGCTTTTATATTCCACTAACAGGTCTGCCCGTCTCAAGTTTTATACGAGGCTGGCCGGGCAGCTTCTCACTGGATCCTCTTAAATTTCTTTTCCAGCTCTCTTTGTGACATGGAAATGATGGTCGGCCTTCCATGGGGACACTGGTAAGGATTATCCAGCTTAAGCAACTGGTCCATAAGACTGTCCATCTCAGCCTCAGTCATGGTCATATTACCCTTGACCGCTGCCTTACAGGCCATGGAAGCCAGTCTGTCAGTCAGCCGGTCCATAACCAGCCGGCCCCCATTTTCCTCCATCTGGTCTAAAAGGTCCACAAAGAGTTCCTGGGGATCGATATCGAGCAGGTTGGCCGGCATCCCACGGATGCAGTATTCATTGCCGCCAAACTCCTCTATGAGAAAACCAAGTTCCCGGAAGGCCTCCTGGCACTGAAGGTAGAGTTCCTTCTCCCTGAGGGAAAAGGTCAGGACCACCGGCGGGGCAATCATCTGCTGGTGGATCTCCCTATTCTCCAGATCCTTGAGAAATTTTTCATACATTACCTTTTCATGGGCGGCATGCTGGTCCACAAAAAGCAGCCTGCCATCATACTCGATCAGCCAGTAGGTCCGGAAGACCTGGCCTATGATCCTGTGCCGGGACCTGGCCTGGTCAGAGAGAACCGGAACATCGGCAAAGGTCATCTGGCTGCCGGACAAGGGCTGGTTTTCTGGCTCAAGGTCTGCTTTTTCCCCAGTGGAAACATTTCCTTCCCCAGAACCAGTTCTCACTTCAACCAGGGGGCTAACTGCCGTTTTTGTCAATTTGTCTCCTGATCCTGGTCCCAGCCGGTCAGCCGGTCCCGGGCCGGGCCGGTTTTCTGGTCCGGAGACCCCGTAGGAGCCCTCCTCCCGGACCTGACCCATAACCGCATCGATTTCCCTGACTGATTCCGGAATCTCCCGGCTTTGCAGCAGGGACATCTGCCGCTCCAGTCTCTCTCTTTGCTCCCTGGCCCTGGCAGCCTGGCCAGAGTCGGTCTCAGGGCTGTCTGTCCCCGCTGGCCCATCCGGGCCGCCACCGGTCTTTGCCCGGTTGATGGCCTCTATCTTCTCCGGGGACAGACCGGCAAACCGCTCCTCGATCTGTCTCCGCTTTTTCTCAAAAGGCTCCGCTCTGGGACCCAGGTCTTTCTTATCCTTCTTTTTATCCCTGCCCAGTCTCACATCCGGAATCAGTTCTTTTTTCACAAAACTGGCCCGGACAGCGCTGACCAGAGCGGTGTAAAGATCCTCCCCGTTGTTGAAACGCATCTCCATCTTCTGGGGATGGACATTCACATCCACAGCGTGAGGATCCATATCAATCATGAGGACTACAAAGGGAAACTTATGGACCATGGCATGGCCCTTATAGCCCTCCTCAATGGCTCTGGCAATAATATTATTTCTTAGATATCTGCCATTGACATAATAATATTCAAAATTACGGTTACCCCTGGAAATGACCGGCTTGCCCACATAACCATGGACCCGGATCCCATTGTCCTCCCGGTCTGTCTCCAGCAGGTTCATAGCCACATCCCGGCCGAAAATATGGTAAATCACATCCTTGATATTCCCGTTGCCGGAGGTGGATATTTTATTCTTATTATCACAGATAAATTTGAAGGCGATGTCAGGCCGGCTCAGGGCCAGTCTCTGCATAAAAGCCTCCACATAGCCGGACTCCGTCATCTTTGACTTTAAAAACTTTCGTCTGGCCGGTGTATTAAAAAAGAGGTTGCGGACGATGAAAGTGGTTCCCTCGGGACAGCCGATCTCTTCAAATAAAAGCTCACGGCCTCCCTCCGCCACATAGCGGATGCCGGAGATACCCTCGTCGGTTTTGGTAATAAGCTCCAGTTTGGTCACCGCTGAAATGCTGGCAAGAGCCTCCCCCCGGAAGCCCAGTGACCCCACTGTCTCCAGATCCCTGGCCGACCGGATCTTACTGGTGGCATGGGGCAGAAAGGCATTGCGGATCTGGTCCTTCTCAATGCCGCTTCCATTATCCGTAATCCGGAGGAAATCTATACCGCCGCCCTTGATTTCCACAGTAATAGCCGTGGAAAAGGCATCAATGGCATTTTCCACCAGTTCTTTGACAATGGAAGCCGGCCTTTCCACCACTTCACCGGCGGCAATCTGGTTTATGGTCTCCTGATCGAGAACATTTATGACAGCCATCTTTTACTCTCCTCCCTGTATCTGATTCCCGGAAAAGCCTCATAAAGGGATAGTCTCACTCCCGGGTCTTGTCTGCAGATTCCTTATGACTATTATCTGGAGCGGTTTTTTGGAAATTATTGTCTGCCGGTTCTTATTTACCGATTATTATTTACCGGTTCTTATTTAGCAGTCATTGCTTATTGGATATTATCTTTAGGTTTTTTAGCCGCTTTTAACTACCCACCTGTTTTTCTCCGCTCTTTTTCCAAGAAAGAAAAGGCATTTCCGGCAGTCAGCCGGATCAATGGCATTTCTTCTGCAACTCATAGAGGAGATTCAAGGCCTGGAGAGGGGTGGTATTGGACAGGTCCAGATCTTTTAATTCCTTTTCCACCTGGCTTTCTCTGGGGGCTTCCCCCACCATGCCTATGGTGTCAAATAAAGACAGCTGGACCGGTTCCCCGGCTTCAGCCCCGCCGGCATTCAGGCCGGCTCCGAGTCCTCCCAGACCGCCCTGGGCTCCTGAAGCCCTGGTCCGGCCGGAGGGGCCGAATTTCTTCTCCCGCAAGTTGATGTCTGCCTGCTCTAGTTCCTCGGAAATCTCCCTGGCCCGGTCGATCACCGCGTCCGGCACTCCGGCCAGCTTGGCCACCTGGATACCATAGCTGCGGTCAGCACTGCCTTTAATAATCTTCCGCAGGAAAATAATATTGTCCCCCTTCTCCTGGACGGCGATACAGTAATTATTGACACCGTCCAGCTGGCCTTCCAGCTCAGTCAGCTCATGATAGTGGGTGGCAAAGAGGGTCTTGGCCCCTCCTAAGGAAGATCCGGAGATATATTCCACCACTGCCCAGGCGATGGAAAGGCCGTCGTAGGTGCTGGTACCACGGCCGATCTCATCCAGGATCAGCAGGCTGTTTTTCGTGGCATGGCGGAGAATGTTGGCAACCTCGCTCATCTCCACCATGAAGGTGGACTGGCCGCTGGCCAGGTCGTCAGAGGCTCCTACCCGGGTAAAGATCCGATCCACCAGGCCGATATTGGCGGACCTGGCCGGAACGAAGGAGCCGATCTGGGCCATGAGAACGATGAGGGCGGTCTGCCGCATATAGGTGGACTTACCCGCCATATTGGGGCCGGTAATAATATTTACCCGGTTCTTCTTATGGTCAAGGAGGGTGTCGTTATCCACGAAAAGCTGGTTGTGCATCATCTTTTCCACCACCGGATGCCGGCCTCCCTTGATATCGATGGTTCCCCGCTGGTTGAGTTTGGGCCTCACATACTGGTTCTGGTCAGCCACCACCGCCAGACTGCAGTAGACATCCGTATCCGCAATGATGGCGGCCGTATTCTGGATCCTGCCAATCTGGGCGAAAAGCTTCTGCCGCACCTCGGAAAAAAGCTCATATTCCAGGGCATAAAGCCGGTCCTCGGAAGTCAGAATGGTCTTGGCCAGCTCCGACAGTTCTTCTGTCACATACCGCTCCGCATTTGCCAGGGTCTGCCTCCTGATATAATGGTCCGGAACCAGGTCCTTGTAGGAATTCGTCACTTCTATATAATAGCCGAAAACCTTGTTGAAACGAACCCGGAGATTCTTGATTCCTGTGCTCTCCTTCTCCCGCTCTTCCAGCTGGGCCAGCCAGGTCTTGCCGTCGGTCTTGGCCCGCTTCAGATGGTCCACCTCTTCACTGTAACCTTCCTTTATGATGCCGCCCTCCCTGGTAAGGATGGGCGGGTCATCCACGATGGCTGCCTCCAGCAGGTCCCAGAGGTCCTCTAAGGTATCCAGATCCTCTGCCATCTCCTGCAGCCGGCCCTTGGAAAACTGGGCCAGAATATCCCGGATATAGGGCAGGTATTGAATAGATGTCTTGAAGGAGATCAGGTCCCTGGGATTGGCCGAGCCGTAGCTGATCTTCATGGTCAGCCGCTCCAGGTCGTAGATGGAATTCATGTATTCCCTCAGCTCTTCCCTGGCCATAATATTATCCTTGAGCATCTCTACACAGTCCAACCGCCTGTTGATGGCTGACTTCTGGATCAGAGGCTGGTCCACCATCTTTCTTAACTGTCTGGCTCCCATGGCCGTCTTGGTCTTGTCCAGGACCCAGAGCAGGCTGCCCTTTTTCTTCTTCTCCCTCAGGGTCTCGCTGAGTTCTAAATTCCTCCTGGTCGCACTGTCAAGGACCATATAGGCCTCAGTAGAGTAAGGAATGATCTCCATCAGGTGGGACAGGGAGGTCTTCTGGGTCTCGTGAAGATATTGAAGCAGGGCCCCGCTGGCAATCACAGCCAGGGGATAGTCTGTAAGCCCCATCCCCGCCAGGTCCATCCTGTGGTACTGGTCGCAGATCAGCTGCCGGCAATGGTCGCTATCAAAATAGTAGCTGGGCATGGTAGTGACCGCCGCCCCTATTTTCTCCCGGACATAGTCCAGGTCCACACCGCAGATAGGAAATGCTTCGTTGGAAATGATCTCTGAGGGTCCGAAGCGGTTCATTTCGTCCATCAGGTCTTCCAGTCCGCCCAGCTGGGTGGCCCGGAACTCTCCAGTTGAAAGGTCACAGACAGCCAGACCGAAATCCTGCTGATCGCAGACCAGGCACATGATATAATTATTTTTTGTCTCATCCAGACTTTCTGTAATCACATTGGTTCCCGGAGTCACCACCCGGATTACATCCCTGCGGACGATACCCTTGGCCAGGTTGGGGTCCTCCACCTGCTCACAGATAGCCACCTTGTAGCCCCTCTCCACCAGCTTATTGATGTAGGGTTCACAGGAATGGAAGGGGACTCCGCACATGGGTGCCCTCTCTTCCTGTCCACAGTTCCTGCCGGTCAGGGTAATCTCTAGTTCCTTGGAAGCTTTTAAAGCATCATCAAAAAACATTTCATAGAAATCGCCTAACCGGTAAAACAGGATACAATCCTGGTATTTATTTTTTATTTCATAATACTGCTCCATCATGGGAGTCAGCTTGCCGCTGTTCTTTGCCATAATTTCCTCTTGTAAATCTATCGGCTTACTTTCCTTCCGCCATCCGGCCCAGGTAATAGAAGCCCTTGGCCTCTTCTAAGACCACTGGAACGATGGTTCCGATGACCGAAGGATCTGCCTTGAAATGCACCACGTTATTGTTGGACAACCTTCCTGTAATCAGGGAGGGGTCCCTCTCATTGACTTCCTCAGCCAATACCGGCTCTGTCCTGCCTGCCAACTTGCCGTTCTGGTCCCTGGCCACCTCATTGACCACCTTTAAGAGGCGGTCGAAGCGCTCATGGGCCAGCTGGTCCGGCACCTGGTCCGGCATGTCTGCCGCCGGAGTCCCAGACCTCTTGGAATAAAGGAAGGTGAAGGCACTATCATAACGGGCCTTTCTCACCACGTCAATGGTATCCTGAAAGTCTTCTTCTGTCTCTCCCGGGAAACCGACGATAATGTCGGTAGTAATGGAAATATCCGGCATGGCCTTTCTGATCTTGTCCACCAGTTCCAGATAGCTTTCCTTGCTGTATCGCCGGTTCATTTTCTTTAGGAGCCTTGTGCTGCCCGACTGGACCGGCAGATGGATATGACGACAGATCTTCTTGGAAGAGGCCATCACTTCAATCAATTCATCAGACAGGTCCTTGGGGTGGGAAGTCATGAAACGGATCCGCTCAATACCCTCCACCTGTTCCACCTTCTTAAGCAGCTGGGCAAAACTAATGGGCTGGTCCAGGGTTTTGCCGTAGGAATTGACATTCTGGCCCAGCAGCATGATCTCCACCACACCTTCCTCTGCCAGCTTTCTTACCTCCGCCACGATATCCTCCGGCTTCCTGCTCCTCTCCCTGCCCCGGACATAGGGGACAATACAGTAGGTACAGAAATTATTACAGCCAAACATGATATTGACACCGGCCTTAAAGCTGATTTTCCGATGGCTGGGCAGGTCCTCGATAATCTGGTCTGTCTTTTCCCAAACGTCAAAGATCCTTTCCCCTGAAGTCAGATACTGGTAGAGCAGCTCTGCCAGCTTGAAAATGTTGTGGGTCCCGAAAACAATATCCACAAAACGGAAGCTGTTTTTTACCTTCTCTTCCTCCTCCGGCTCCTGCATCATACAGCCGCACATGGCTATAATCATCTCCGGATTCTTTTTCTTATAATTCTTCAGGGTTCCCAGCCTTCCGTAAACACGGACATTGGCATTTTCCCTGACGGTACAGGTATTATAATAAACAAAGTCAGCCTTCTCGGTCTCTGTCTTCACATAACCGATCTCTTCCAGAATTCCATTGAGTTTCTCAGAGTCCTTGAAATTCATCTGACAGCCAAAGGTCTGGTCATTGAAGGTCAGTTTTCTTCCCAGTTTCTTCTCTTTATCTTCAATAATCTCCTTGCATTTTACCATAAAATAACGCTGGCGCATGGGCTCTGCCGCCGGGGCAGCCGCCTCTAGGTCCAGCTCCTGCAAATATTCCTTCATGGGGTCCTCCCTAAGTGTTTTTCTTGGCTCAGCAGGCTGCTAAAAACCTGTCAGGGTTTGATACTGCTGGAAAGAAGCAGCTATACCTGCGGATTTTCCTGCGCCGCTTATGTTTCGCGCCTCGGTCTCAACTCGCCTTGCTTTTCTGGCGAGGGCTGCCTGCCGGGGCTCCTATGGGCTGAAGAACAGTTACAAATCATTATATGTCATCAAGTCTTTTTTGTAAATAAGTTGGAAGGGCGGGGCCTTGATCCTATATGAGACTGCAGAAAACCTGATACCGGGGTGCAGCCTGGACTTGGGACCATCCTGAATCTTCCAAAGGCCGGGCATCAGCCCTGCCAGTCATACTTTTCTATACTAATGTTGGAAAATAAGAGAATGTAAAAAAGCCACCAGCAAAGCTGATGGCTTTTCAACAGTCGATAGGGGAATCGAACCCCTGTTTCCGCCGTGAGAGGGCGGCGTCTTAACCCCTTGACCAATCGACCATGTCGCGTCGACTTCATTAAGATATCATACCCAGAATCAAAATGCAAGCATTTTTTCAAAAATTTTATCTGTCTGTCCGGGAGGTGTATTAGGTCAAATCCTGGTTTTAACAGATGCCATATCCTGGTTTTTGAGATATCTTTTCAAATATGGATCTTGTGATATTATATCATTTTGACCTTTTAGGGTCTCTTTTACAGCCAGCTAACAAGAAAGGGCAAAGACCCAGGGAAGGAAATCCAGGGACTTCTGATTGTATCTCAGTCTCTGCCCTTCCTGCTCTGAAGTCATTGCCCCATTTTATCATGTTTTTATATATTTGTTTTAATGCATACTTTCTATGAGTTCCCGCAGGTAATCGGCATCGGCCTGGGACACCTTGATTTTTGCCATGGAGGTCTTGTCACCGGGCTTGGTAACCCGGATTTCGATTTCTGTACCTACCTGGGCACCGTCCTTGAAAGTCTCCTGGAGATAGGCAGCTACTTTAGGATGATTTGCCTGGAAAACCCTGGGTATGTTTTTAAACTTCATGATTGCTTTCGTATTCACAGGCTTTTCCCCCTTTCAATGCCTGATAACTCTTTCATCTGTCCTTTCTTGCCGGCAATATCTGATGACTCTTTCATCTGTCTTCTTTTGCCGGCAATACTCAATGCCTTTGTATCTGCCTTCTCGCTTATATTGTCTGTGACTTTTCTTATCTGCCTTTTCTTTTCTTCTTAATAAAAAAGTTAAGGATTCCGCCGACAACAATGACCAGGGCCGCGAAGATCAGAACCTTCTTGGCCGCTACCTGGGGAATCAGACCCTTGTCGCCGATGGTAGCTTCGTAGAAGGTAAGGTTGTAATTGATCTCCACCGGGTCACCCATGGCTGTGGTGTCGGCCACCACGGGCATATTGCCGTCAAAAAGGGCAATGGGGATGGTGAAGGTCGAGTTTCCTCCCTCCTCGGATTCGTTAAGGTATTTCTGGTCTCCCACCAGCATGTAATCATAGTAGGTGGAACTCCAGATCAGGTTGGCGTAGGCCTGACCGTTCTTGACGATCATGAGGGTCGGTGAACTGATGCTGGCCCTGCCGCTACCGCCGGTCATGTTGACCTCTACAGAGTACTCGCCATCGGGCAGATCTATATTGACAGCGTCGACGGCCTCATAGGTCTCGGCTGCCTTTTCCACGTCTTCATTGGTCTTTGTAGTCTGGCCGCCGTTCTCGGACCGCTCCAGGTTCTCTATGCCGCGGACGATCCGGTCATAGTCGGGCAGGTCAAAGGCAACAGAGCCCTCGGGAAGACTGGCTGCATCAATCAGAAGAAGTCTGTCGTACCATTTTTTTCTTTTTCTACTGAAAGCCGCACAATAGAATTCCTGGTTCAGGGCCTTGACCGGTACGGTAAAGACACTGACTCCATTGACAATCTCCGGCTCAAGATAATCGGAGGCCGGGGCCTTGGTTGCCTCTTCTCCCTTTCCCATGTAGAGCAGAAGGTAACTCTGGCTGGACAGGGTCATGACTGCGGTCATCTCTCCGTCCTTGACGGTCAGCTTACAATCTGTGATCTTAAAAAATGCGGAAGAGGAATTCACCGGGACATCATAGGTTCCTTCCTTGATATCCTGGGGGTAGATGGGGACCATGCCGTATTTCTTTACCAGGTCCGGCGTGACTGCCCCATAGGTCTCAGCCACCTGACCATGTTCCTCGTCAGCCAGAACCGGCAGGGCTCCGGGCATAAAGGGGAGCATCTGGCCTGCTGCCAGGACTAAAAGTGCTATCACAAAACATACTTTTTTCATTTTAGTCATCATGCCACCTCCCTACAGATTCTTCTTCTTATAAATAAAGGTGAAGGAGATCGCTGAAAAGACCACCAGGTAAACGAGTAAAACAATGACACCAAAGTAACCCGGATGCTGTCCGTTTGCGATACTTCTGACCATCTGGCTGCACTGGGACAGGGGCAGGATGGAGATAACCTGGCGGAAGCCCACCGGCATCTGATCGGTGGAGAAGAAGGTATTACAAAGGAAGGACATGGGTGTAATAATGTAGGCATTGTATTTTGGCGCATCCGAATAGCTCTTGGCCAGGAAGGACAAGGTCAGGGCGATGGTAGAAAATACTGTTCCATTTAAAAAGAGGATCAGGAAGGACCAGCCATTAAAGATCAGTCCCGTCTTGATGGTCATAGTCAGGAGCAGGATAATGCAGGCGGAGTACATGCCCCGGAGGGCTCCTCCGATAATCTGCCCTATGATAAACTGCCACAGGGGCGTGGGGGAGACCATAACCTGGTCCAGGGCCTTCTCATAAAGTCTCTGGACACTCATGTTCTGGGCCACGGCACTAAAACTTCCTGTCATAGTGGACATGGCCACGATACCGGGAATCAGATAGTTCAGATAGGGCTCCCCGTGGGAGGTGGTCTGGATTCCCAGACCAAATATGATAAGATACATGAGGGGAGAAATCATGGCCGCCAGGGTAATCTTGTAGAAATCCCTTTTAAACTCTGTCCATTTCTCCCACAATACAGTAATAATTCCCATAAACGCTCTGCTCCTCTACTTCTTCATGAGCCGGCTGCCGATCCGTTCCACGAAGACATCTTCCAGAGTGGAATTACGAAAGACAGCATTAGGTCCCGCGGTTGACAGGTATTCTATGGCCTTTTCTCTCTGGGCAAAAAATGAAGAGGTCAGCTTGCCGTCTATCATTTCATCCACAGCATACTTGCCCAGGTCTTCAATCAGCTGGGCCGGTGTATCAATTTTATCCAGCTTACCCTTATTAATAAGAGCTATTCTATCACAGAGGCTCTCCGCCTCCTCCATATAATGGGTAGTCAGGATGATGGTCAGGTCCCTGTCATTGATCTGGCGAAGCAGATTCCACATCTGCCTTCTGGACAGGGCATCCATTCCTGCTGTGGGCTCGTCGAGGAGGAGGATCTCTGGATCAATCATCAGAGCCCTGCAGATCATCACCTTTCTCTTCATGCCGCCGGACAGGTGTCTCACTACCCTCTTGCGGAAATCTTTAAGGCCGGCAAACTCCAGCAACTCATCCGATTTCTGCCGGATCAGCTTTTTGGGCATATAGTAGAGTCTGCCCTGATACTCCATCACTTCATTGATGGTCATGTCCTGACGCATGGAGTACTCCTGGGTTATGACGGATAGTTTCCGTTTGGCCTCTGAGTTCTTCCTGGTCAGCTTCTCCCCGTTGACAATAATCTCTCCGGCCGTGGGCAGGAGCACGGTAGACATCATACTGATTGTCGTAGTCTTCCCGGCCCCGTTGGGCCCCAAAAGGCCAAAAAACTCTCCCGTTTCAATGGTCATATTCAGATTATCCACAGCTGTGAAATCCCCGAATTTCTTTGTCAGATTGCGAAGTTCAATCATCTTTTCCCTTTCTGCCGCTGTCCTCTGGCCGGCTTGACACTATCATATCCATATATTCAAACTTCCTGTCACAGGCAGCCTGTCCCTGGCAGGGGCAGGCTGATGAGGACCAAGTCCGCCCGGCTCCGCGTTCTGGCGGAACTGATCTCTTACTACCGAACCGGACTCTTACTACCGGACCGGGCTCTTACTACCGGACCGGGTTCTTACTACTGGACCGGGCTCTTACTACCGGACCGGGTTCTTACTACTGGACCGGGCTCTTACTACTGGGCTTTGATGGAGGCAGAGTCGAATACCAATGTGTACTGAATCTCATGAGGTACACTCATGGCCAGAGTATCTCCTACCACACCCATCCTGTGATCAAATGCTTTCACAGGAATCTCAAATACTGAAAATTCTTCAGTGCTTACCGGGAGGTACTTCTCATCTTCCACCAGCATATAGTCATAATTATTGCTGCTCCAGGTAATGGTAGCAGTACATTTTCCATCTTCAACCTTCATGGTTGTGGGAGACTGAATCGTTGCCTTGCCGGTGCCGCCAACCATGGAGACATCCACGCTGTAAGTTCCATCTTCCAGGCCCAGGCTCTCCACTGTTTTGTAGGAACCATCGGCAAAGGCCTCAAGAGGCAGGGAGTCGGCCCGGAAGGCCAGACAGCGGAAATACCACTTTTCCTTATTGTCACTGAAGGCCGCACAGTAAACACCGGCATCAAGAGCCTCCACCGGAATGGTAAAGGTATGGACGCCGTCCTTCTCTACCGGAGTCACGTAATCACTTTCAGGAGCGTCCACGGCCTCTTCCGGTGTGCCGGGATAGAGGTAACGGTAACCGGTACCACCCATGTAAAGGAGGGCAGTCATGGCACCGTCCTTGACGGTCAGTTCACACTTATCAATATTGAACATAGCAGAACTGGATTCCACCTTAATCTCGTAAGTTCCCTCTTTGAGTTTGTCGGCAGTGACCGGAACCATGCCCTCCTCTACTACCTTCTCCACCTCAATCATTTCCTCAGAGCTGGCGATCAGGTCCTTCTTTTCTTCAGCGGACATGGTAGAAGCAGCTGCGGCCTCCGTAGTCTGGACCGCCTCTGTGGTCTGGCTGCCTGCTGCCGACTGGCTCTGGCTGCCACAGCCTGCCAGTGAGCCGGCAGCCATGGTCAGAGCAAATATAATTGTTGCTATTCTTCTCTTTTTCATTGGACTATCCTTTCCTGATTATATAAACATTATTCTTGTTAAAATCGCAAGGGGGCCTGATGGCCGTCACATATCTTTTATACATTAATTCTTCATTCAAGTAAACGCTTTTATTCTTCAGAGCCTATTATATTTTGTTGTAAGAATGGCAGATAAGGACAATAAATGTCAGGAATATTCCTGCACTTTTCCCTGCACGTTTTTCTGCCCTGGTTTCTGTCAAAACAGGACGGCTCCCGGCAGGTCAGAACACTTTCCTTTTCACAAAGCATTTTCCCGTCAAACCTAAAAATAAAGCAGCCCGGAATTCCGGACTGCCTTATTTTTAAGTTTTATTGGAATCTGAGATCTCCGTTGGTAAAAACTATATATTAATCTTCGCCTGTCATCTTCTCAACTGCGTCTTCGCAATGATCTACATACATCTCCTGGATCTCTTTAATCTGTCCAAGACCTTCAAGAACAGTCTCAACTTCGTATCCGGCATCCTTGAAGATGGAGTACCAGGACTCAGGATCCTCAGCATCTGCCATATCGTTGTTAGCATGGTCACCAGCAACAACCATCATGTCACGAAGAACAACCTTCTTGTATGCATCGTTCTTCTGAACCTCAGCAAGAACATCGTTTACGTCAGGCTTAGCACCGTCATGAACAACACCTACGAAGTAGTTGTCACTGCCGGACTGCTTTCTGATGATATCCTGCATCTCTGCATAAACATCGTTGGACTCATGATTGGTTCCATGTCCCATAAATACGATTGCTGTCTCGCCATCGTCAAAGTCTTTTGTTACTTTAACAAGCTCTTCTGCAACGTCTTCCTTGTCATCGTCTGAAGCAAGGAGAGGCTGACCAATCTCGATCTTATCGAAATCCTGCTCATACTTGGTAAGAGTGCCTGTGAGCTCTTCATACTCAAGACCAGCCATCAGATGGGTAGGCTGAACAACCAGCTGCTTAACGCCGTTGTCACGTGCACGCTTTAAAGCTTCCTCTACATTATCAATAACTTCACCGTCACGCTCTTTTACGTGGTTGATGATGATATCAGCTGTGAATGCACGACGTACGCTCCAGCCTTCACCCTCGAACTTATCAGCGATAGCCTGCTCGATTGCGCCGATTGTAGCTACACGGTTATCATTGTAGCTTGTTCCGAAGCTGACAACAAGGATCTCTTTCTCACCGATCTCATCCTGGTTACGGGGATCGTCTTTGGAAGCGTCACCTGTATCAGGCTCTTCTTCGGCTGCAGCCTCTGTAGTCTCAGCTGCCTCTGTTGTGGTCTCTGCTGCAAATACAGGTGCGCAGGATAATGCCATGCTGGCAACCATAAGACCTGTCACAACTTTTGTCACAAATTTCTTCATTACTCTTTACCTCCTTAGATGTAACCTGTTCCCAGCCGCCATCCTTATTGACAGCTGCAGCTTTCATGAAAAAAATATTTCTTATTTTTTATATTATTCATGAAGCATAACTAAATTATAACATCAAATACATGAACAACAATGGTTAATAACGCATGACCATCCATGCATAATTTGCATAATATAAATATTTTTTCCTAAAAAAGCTGGTATTTTCCCATTTTTCATAAACTATTGTACAGGCTGAAATAATAAGGTCGTTTTTTTCCCATTTATAGTTTTCCGGGAAGGAAAAAACTCAGTAAAGGGCTTTGATATTGAGGAAAGCATCCTCCTGTCCCACCTTGTCTATAAGGGATTCCAGGAGCTCATTGAGATAGGCCAGACGGACCTCGTCCTGCCTGATCACATAGCCGGAAAAAATGTCTCCATCGGAGGACTGAATTGGAAGATATTGGAAGTCTCCCCGGAAATTAATATTGACCGGGCGTTCCCCCTCCTTGTCCATCCAGACATGTCCAAGGTAACAGAAGTCCGTATTTTTGAGCAGCAGATAAAGACTGCTGATGTCATTGACCTGGTGGGCCATCTTGAGCTTCTCCTCCAATTGAAGGCTGAAAATGGTTTCTCTCAGGTCATAATAGTTCTCTTCATAGTCGTAGGCCAGGCGGGCAAAATGCAAACCCCCGGTCAGGCTTCTGGCTTCTTCCAGATCAAGGATGCTCTTTCCCTGATCTCTCTGAACGGTCAACAGCCGGTTTTTCGCTTCCAGGGGATGTCCCCTGTGGAAATATAAAGCCGGGAGGGCACGGTACAGAGGGAAAAAGATCAGTCCCCTCTTTTTCAATACATGCTGGAGTTTGGGCATCTGTTTCTCAGAACTGTAGATAAAGCCTACATCACTGTTATGATGTTCCAGTTTATTGAGCATACTGCCGGTTCCCTCCGCATAGTAACGGAATACCACTTCCTCTCCCTGGAAATCCTGGCAGAGCCGGGTAAATTCCTCGGCAATTCCCATACCAGGAAAGGAAGAAATGGTGAAATGATCCAGGTTTTTACTCTGTTCAGGAAACTTCAGGTGGTCAATACGGAAGAGAATGGTCTTGGCCTTCCGGTAGACCTGCTCTCCCTCCATAGTCAGAAAGATTCCTTTTTTACTTCTCTTAAAAAGGGTCGTACCCAGTTCCTCCTCCAGGGCCCTGATCATCCGGCTGACATTGGACTGGTTGATATACATGGCTTCCGCCGCTCTGGTAAAGCTTCCTGTCTCTGCGCAAACGACAAGACACTGTAATTGTTTTATCTCCATAAATACCTCTTATAATCTCTGGGGTTAAAACGGCCGGACACTGGACCTGCTGGAAAATCCACCAGCTCAGATAGCCGCAAAGGCCTGTTCAAGGTCTGCGATCAGATCTTCCTTGTCCTCCAGGCCGCAGGAAATACGGATCAGACCCGCCGGAACACCGGCTGCCTCCAGCTGGTCCTCTGTCAGCTGGCGGTGGGTAGATGTAGCAGGGTTGAGACAGCAGGACCTGGCGTCGGCCACATGAGTCTCAATAGCTAACAGCTTAAGGTTTTTCATAAACTTTTCTGCCGCGGCTCTGCCTCCCTTGATTTCAAAGGATACCACTCCGCAGCCTCCCCTGGGAAGATATTTACAGGCAATCTCGTAGTAAGGGTCTGTCTTAAGGCCAGAATAGCTGACCTTCTTTACTTTAGGATTATTACTGAGATACTCTGCCACTGCCTGACCATTTTCCACATGCTTGGGCATACGGACATGGAGGGACTCCAGGCCCAGATTCAGAAGAAAGGCATTCTGAGGGGACTGGATACTACCGAAGTCCCTCATCAGCTGGGAAGTACATTTGGTGATAAAGGCACCTTCCAGACCAAACTTTTCTGCATAGATGATGCCATGGTAGGACTCGTCGGGCTGGCAGAGACCGGGATATTTGTCGGCGTGGGCCATCCAGTCAAATTTGCCGCTGTCCACTATGGCGCCACCTACAGCCGATCCATGTCCATCCATATATTTTGTGGTGGAATGGGTCACGATATCTGCTCCCCACTCAATGGGCCTGCAGTTGACCGGAGTCGGGAAGGTATTGTCTACAATCAGGGGAACCCCATGGGCGTGGGCTGCTTTGGCAAACTTTTCGATATCCAGAACTGTCAGGGCCGGATTGGCGATGGTTTCACCGAATACCACCCTGGTATTGTCCTTAAAGGCAGCATTGAGTTCTTCCTCCGTACAATCAGGGGAAATGAAAGTGGTCTCAATTCCCATCTTGGCCATGGTCACGGAAAGCAGGTTGAAGGTTCCTCCGTATATGGAAGAAGATGCAAGCACATGGCCGCCACATTCACAGATATTAAAGATGGCAAAGAAATTGGCCGCCTGGCCGGAGGAGGTCAGCATAGCGGCAGTGCCCCCCTCCATGTCGGCGATCTTAGCCGCCACATAGTCATTGGTGGGATTCTGCAGCCTTGTATAAAAGTATCCCGCTGCTTCTAAGTCAAAAAGCTTGCCCATGTCCTCACTGGTCTCATATCTGAAAGTGGTGGACTGAACGATGGGCACCTGCCTGGGCTCACCGTTTCCCGGCCGGTAGCCGGACTGCACACATTTGGTATCCATTCTGTAATCACTCATCACAATTCCTCCCTAATCCATAAAAAATGGTTTCCAGATCATTCTGGATGTATTATCTGAACACGGAAATAGCCCTGAGCCTCAGCCGTGCATCATACAGGTTTTTGGTTTTCCTTTATCTCTTTCAGCCTGGGATTCTTTTCCATCAGCCTGGAGACTTCTGTTATTTGACCTAGGATTTTCTCCGCCTTCTGCGGATAAAAGCGCCAAGACCCCTTCCGCTATCCTGGTCCTGGGCCTGATTAGCGGGATTCCAGACCTGCATCTGACCGGAACTCCTGGTCTGACTTTCCTCTGCCCCCGGCTTGTCTGCCGGCAGCTGACTGTAGTCCGCCACCGGTACATTTACCGAAGCCTGGCCAAAATTTGCCGGCACATTTGATGGGGCCTGACCGTAATCCACCGGTTGGTTTGCCGGAACCTGGCCGTAATCCACCGGCTGGTTTGCCGGGGCATGGCCGTAATTACCCGGCTGGTTTGCCGGGGCCTGGCTATAGTTCGTCGCCTGACCTGCCGGTGTCTGGCCGTAATTTACAGACTGACCTGCAGGCGTCTGGCCGTAGTTCGCTGGCTGACTTTCCGGCTGGCTATTAATTGGTCCCGGGGCCTGGCTCTGCCCGCCGGGCTGCTGGCTTAAGGATTCTGCCCCTTCTGCTCCGGCTCCCTGGATAGAAGCCTCCTTCCTGGCGTCATGACTGTCCAGCTTTGCCAGAAGCCAGTTGGAAAACATGGTCAGATAACGCATAAAAGGCTCTGTGGCAATGGCAAATAGCAGGAAGAGCATATAACATTTGTCAGAAATATAGCTGATACCGAAAAGCCTGTGGAAAAAGTAGGCACAGGCAAACATGCCCACCATACAGCCTGCGATCACAACAATCCGGTACAGGTTCATGGGCTTGCTGATATTATAAAGAATTATGAATCCTACGATGGCCAGAAGTACGGTGGAGGCCACGGAAATATCCTTGACGGATACACCGAAGGTGTCCCCGAAGATCACCAGGGCCGCAATCACTAGGAAGTCTGTCAGGGCCGCCGGCGTTGCCTTCAGCAGAACCTTGGACATAAAACGTCCCTTGATCCGCTCATAGTTGGGCTCTAAGGCCAGCAGGAAGGCCGGCAGGCCGATATTGAAGGCCGAGATCAGAGATATCTGGGTCGGCTGCAGGGGGTAGGCAATGACACTGATGATGGAAAATGCCGCCAGCAGCATGGAAAAGATATTCTTTACCAGGAAAAGGGTGGCTGATCTCTCAATATTATTGATGACCTTTCTTCCCTCATCTACAATCTCCGGCATGTGGGAAAAATCTGAATCAAGAAGAACCACCTGGGAGGCCTGGACCGCCGCGTCAGAGCCTGAGGCCATGGCCACGGAACAATCCGCATCCTTCATGGCCAGGATATCATTGACGCCGTCGCCGGTCATGGCCACGGTCCTTCCCTGGGCCTGGAGGGCCCGGACGATCTCCTGCTTCTGGTCCGGCTTCACCCGTCCGAATACGGTGTAATTCCGGACGGCCTGGCTGATCTTTTCGGGGCTGTCCAGGCTTCCTGCATCCACATATTCATCCGCCCAGTCAATACCCGCATTGGCAGCTACCCTGGATACGGTCACCGGATTATCTCCGGATATTACCTTAACTTCCACACCCTGACCCTTGAAATAGGTAAAGGTATCTCTGGCATTTTCCCGGATAGGATTCTCCAGCAGGATAAAAAGGGCCGGAATCACTGCCGCCTGGCCTATGCCCTGGTCAGGCAGGGGCGGTGGCAGAGGCTGGCCCGGCAGGGGCTGCAGCTGGCCAAAGACCAGCACACGGTAACCTCTGGCAGCATGCTGCTCCACAAGGGGCCTGTAGCTTTCATAATTGGCAGCCATCACGATCTCCGGGGCACCCATGACAAAGGTCCCATTGGGATAACGAATGGCAGAGTATTTATATTTAGAAGAAAAGGCCATGACCTCCAGAGGCTCAGCCATGGACCCGGGGCCGGTAAAATAGTCCCGGAGGGCCTTCATGGTGATATTTTCATCGGGCATGGACCCGATATAACTTACCACCATGGCCTTTCTGGCCATCTCCTCCTCCTGGCTGAGCTGGCCGGGATAGACCAGACCATTGACCACCATTTCATTGCCGGTGATGGTTCCCGTCTTATCCACGCAGAGTACATCGACCCTGGCCAGGGTCTCGATGCTCTTCATGTCATGGAGCATGACCTTTTTCATGGCCAGTCTGGCCGCACCGAGAGCCAGGGTAAGACTCACCAGCAGGTAGAGGCCTTCCGGAATCATCCCGATCACGGCCGCCACCATGGAAGTAACACTGGCTGCAAAGCCCAGACTTTTCTGGACATAACTCTGGTAAAATAAAATAATGCCAATGGGGATAATCAGAATGCCGGCAAGCTTGACAAAAATATTGATGGACCGGACCATCTCTGACTCTTCCTTGGTCTCCATACTCTTAGCCTGGAGCATCAGTTTGGAAATGTAGGACTCTTTGCCGACCCGGGTCAGCTGGGCATAGCACTTTCCGGAAACCACAAAGCTTCCGCTCATAAGCTCGCTGCCCTCCCTTTTTTCTATCTCGTCAGACTCACCGGTCAGCAGGGACTCGTTGACATTGACATTACCTGCCACCACTATGGCATCCGCCGGAATCTGGTTGCCGGCCGTCAGCATAATAAGATCTCTTTCCACCAGACCTGCAACAGCTACGGTCTGTTCTTTTCCGTCCCGGACAACCACTGCTTTAGGCTCACTCAGTACGGACAGCTTATCCAGTACCATCTTGGCCCGCAGCTCCTGAACGATACCAATCACCATATTGATGATGATAACCGGCAGAAAAGTCAGGCTTTTGTAGGCTCCGGCAATAATCAAAAGAATGGAAAGGATCAGGAATATCAGGTTAAAGTAAGTAAATACATTTTCTTTTATGATATCTTTTTCTGTTTTTGCCGAGGAAGTCACCTGCTCGTTGCTTTTACCCAGACGAATGGCCTCATTGACTTCCTGGGATGTCAAACCTCTCATAGGCTTTTCTCACACTCCTGTTAATCATCGCTTATCTATTTTCACTTATCTGTTTTCATTAATCTACTGGCAGTCGGTCTGTTTTCACTGATCTATGGACGACCTGCCTGTTTTCAGTAATCTATGGACAGCCTGCCTGTTTTCACTGATCTATGGACAGCCTGCCTGTTTTCACTGATCTATGGACAGCCTGCCTGTTTTCACTGATC
>ODAJ012035648.1_pt1 | contig 53888 bp, 103 predicted proteins | sample 1539241 | NCBI WGS metagenome assembly ODAJ01 (sample SAMN02144231, study PRJEB22623) | gut metagenome | biome: sheep rumen | host: Ovis aries | place: New Zealand | reverse complement strand
CATTACCTAACTTGGCATAGTTGTCATCTCTTGTTTTGTTGTATAAATAAGTGATATTGGATATGAGTTTGTTAAAATTAACCCATAAATCTCGTTGTGATATTGCAATATCTTCATCAGCGCCTCCAGAATAATCAGTACCTCTAGCACCAACAGCACTAAGCTCATCTTTTAGATAATCGTCGGCTGTTACTTTTTTTTCTGGGTGAGTATGTTTCTCTATGTACCCATCATCGAAATCCATATCCGAATATGCCTCATATATTAGTTTATTTATTGATTCGCTGATAATTTTACGTAAATCTGATTCCGTGAATCTTATTGCTTTCTTATTCATATTATATTGTATTATGAGATATTATTCTCTTCATTGATGATGTTTTTATATAATGAATTAAATTATTTACTAGATAATATCAATCTTTTCATTCTTTATCTATATTTTATGTTCATCCATTAAATCTATATCATCATCAACCAGTTCTGGGTCGTCCTCTATAGGAATCTGGTGTTTCCTCTTGTTCCTCCTGCTTCTTCTACTCTCCTCTGCCTCGTACTCAAGCTCCTCATTTGCAATGCCAGCCCTCGTCTTCAGCCTGGAGTCAACAATGGTCTTAGGGATACCAGAACCAGCGATGTAGCCACCAGAGCATAGCAGGAATATTCCAGCATCAGTCAAGTCGGTCTTTATGTAGCCGTTGGTAACAACGTCGTAGACAAGAACGAAACACATTACCAAACCTAACAAAAAACCGATTAACGATGAAACCAGTAACGATATGTTATTGACGTTTATAGTTGACTGGTCATCAATAGATGTCTTGACATTTCTGAAAAATCCCATATGTCATAAATAGTTTTTCAACCTATAAATATTGTTAAAAATCACTTTAAAAGCAAGGATTACTTGTTTATTTCATTTTTTTTATGTATCTTTGCACAAAAGTAAGACAAATGATTGAACAAAACAAAGAACTGATAGAGAAATACAACTGTATACTAAGGGAACATTGTGACGAAATCATAAAGATTAGTCCAGGAATGTCATCAAAGGAGTGTAACGATAGAATACTGTATTCACATATCTACGGTCACACCCCTAAAAAGTATTTCAAGGGGTCAGAACGTAAATCGGATAAAAAGGTCGTGTTCACTGACTACTCTATGAAACATATGGACTTGAACGATAGCTACCAGTACCTTGGGTTCAAGAAGTTCTCATACATGGACACATGTTATAAGATGGGCATAGAAGCGTTCCCGTTCGACAAGGAGGGACTGTACTTCACTGACATCGGCATGATTGTCATAGGAAGCACTGGCAAGAGAATTGGCGATAGTCAGATTTTAGCCATTACAGATGCTGAAATCTTTGCAGACACTGAGGAAGATATATTCAAACTCGCCGATACCTTCATGGAAAGCGTCGTGGAGGTTGACATCGACACAAGTTCCTTGACACACTATCAGTGGGTGAAACTTGGCTATAGTGGCGGTCTCTGCACTGAGGAACTTGATTTCAAGAGGCTCGACATAAACCTCAAGGAGAACTATAACGATGACCTCCCATATGAGAGAATCGTTGAACTCATCAACTCAGACGATAAGGAGCTTATACTCTTCGACGGAAAACCAGGAACTGGAAAGACATCGCTTATCAAACACTTGATGGGTCTGTCAGATAAACAGTTCCTCTATATAGATTCCAACCTGTTAGAGACTATGGATTCATCAAAATTCATCAGTTTCCTGGTTGACTTCCGCAACTCAATAGTTGTGCTTGAGGACTGTGAGAAAATTCTCTCCAACAGAGAGGAAGGAAACCCATTTATGGGAACACTCCTTAACCTCACTGACGGTATCATCGGAGAAACCGTCAAGGCTAAGTTTATTTGCTCGTTCAACTGTCCAGAGCATAAAATTGACCAGGCACTCCTCAGAAAGGGCCGTCTCTCGCTCAAATACACGTTCAATGAACTGTCATTGGAGAAGACAAAGGCTCTCATGCCAGAGGCTAAAGAACCGAAGACACTGGCTGAGATATACAACAAGGACACCGACAACGGTGGAGAAGTGAAGAAACGTAAGAAAATAGGATTCTGATATGAAGATACTGATTGTAGGAGGTACGTTCGATAGTGACCCAGACAAGATGAAACCATCTGGTGTCGCTATGAAGATGTTCACACACATTGCAAATACCAAGGCGTATATGCACTGTATGGACGTTGAGATAACAAACGGAGGACCAGTAGGTGCTCTCCCAGGACTCGTGAATGCACCTGTCACCTCAGATGCAGACATCGTTGTGTGGATGCCTAATATCCCAAACGAAGAGGCAAAACACTACCCAAAGAAGAAACAAGGTGCTGTCCTTATCTGTTCCAAGGTGATGAGAGAGGGATATACACACGTGGATTCTGTGTCACGTATCTTTAAAATGCACGGTAACGCCGTCATTGAGATACGGAAGGGTGATAATGGCTTCAAATTCACCCTCATCGATGCCCTTGCAAACATCTGGTACGACGGTGAAGACATTCCATCACTCGTGACGGCTATCATGATGTTCTCTGCCTTCACCAAGTCAGCAAAGCGTGTCAACACCACGAGGGCGTGTGAACTTTACATACCAGTGGAGAAATACTACAACGACAACAAGGAAAACCTTGCAAAGCTCCTTGAAACCAATAAGAAACTACAGAAGCACATCCATACAAGCTGTGGAAGCAGGTTCTTCGGAAATGTCAGCACACGCTGTCAGAAGCTCTTCCCATCGGCACGAGTGACAAGCGAAACGAAGGTGTCGTTTGAACACGATAAAATGTACGTGTCTCCACGTAATACTGACAAGGAATCACTGTCCCCAGAGGACATGGTGCTATACTTCGGTGCTACGGACTCGTACTGCGGTGACAGAAAACCATCAGTTGATGCACCAGTACAGGTCAGACTCTATAAGCAGATGCCGAACATCAACTTCATGATTCACGGTCACGCACAAATCGACATCGAGGGTGCAGTGATGACGAAACACTATACCCTCTGCGGTGACATCAACGAGGCTGATGAAATACTAAAAGTAGTGGATAAGGACGCTAACTCGTTCATTATCAACCTGTTAGGTCACGGCTTCCTTATTGGTGCTTCCAGCACAGACCAGCTTGAGAGGTTGGTTGATAAAACCATTGAACAAGGTAAATTTAGCATCACTGCAAAATGAGAAGACCGAAACTACCCAACGGATATAAACGGAGAATTCGATGAAGAATAAAATTATATTACTTCAATTCGCCATAATCTTTATCATGGGTATTCACATCGCTACCTTGAATGAGAAGATTGAATGCGTCCATCTTATGTACCAGATTAAGGAATGCCTTAACAGTGACGAAGCGAAAGCATTAGAAAAGTGGAATGAAAATGTCAGAACAGCTCTTAACGAGAGAGGAGTTCAAGAGGCAGGTGTTTGCAGTGACCAACGGTAAGTGCTGTGTGCCTGGCTGTACCTGCGACGCAGTGGATGCCCATCACATCATGGACAGGAAACTGTGGAGTGATGGTGGCTATTATCTCCAGAATGGGGCTGCATTGTGTGCTGAACACCACCTCCAGGCTGAGAGGGGAGAAATAACCCCGAAACAGTGCTATGACTACATGACAATGGCAAGGGTCGGTCTTGACAACTGTCACTTGACATGGATAAGACCAGACAAACTTGACTGGCTTACGGACAAGGAATTTCAGTATTGCGTATTACATGATATTATCGACAAATGGGGAAAATAGTAAGAGCTGAGAAGTTCTACAACCGAAACGAGGTTGCGAACGATACAAAGTCAATGTACATCTTTACCGACAACACTGATAGGGATAGTGGTAGGGGTGAGATACCAGAGGATTCATGGTACTGCTTGAAGTATGGCTCTGGCAAACACCACCCAAGCGTAACGTCAGCTCTCATCCGTGGTCTCGACAACGCCTATCCCATCACCACACAACGCTGGTATAACAGCGAACGCAAGGGTATATTCGGAAGGTGGAAAGACAGGAACATTGAAACTTTCAAGAGGGTCATCGACGATGACTTCGACGAGATAGAGAAGAATATGGGCAGGTATGAGAGAATCGTCTTCCCTGTGGGAGGTATATTCAACTCAAAGATTGCTAACATATCTAAGAGCAGAGTACCAGAACTCTATGAGTATCTGATGAACAAGTGTCTGGAACTGAGGAGGAAATATGAAAACGGCTAAAGAGAAAAACATGGCTGTAGCGAAGGCATTCATTATGTTCCTCAAAAAATGTAATGCGTTCATTGGATACAGGAGGGCTACATACGGCAAGGAGAATAGAGCATCATCTTTCTCCTGGTTTCTTAAGAATCAAGAGGAAATAGATGAATCTAAGCTTGAAACCAAATGGAGAGGGTTCATTTTCAACTCCTTCGTATGGGCTGACACAGTTGAATGTAAAAAAGGTAGAGTCTCCTATTGGTCAGTACTGCACAACGATTGGATAAAAATTTTAGAGGTACTAAAAAATAACGATTATGAAATATCCGAGGACATATCACGTGCCATTCTCACCAGGGGCGACTAAAGATGACAAGAAGCTCAAGGATGGCTGGTTCGAGTATTACAGGGGTAAGCAGATTATACTCACTGAAAAACTCGACGGTGAGAACTCGTGCCTATGTCAGAAAGGCGTTTTCGCTCGTTCTCACGCCACGGAGACGCATTCCCCTTGGAGCATCAACCTTTGGGGAAATGATGGTCTCTACTGGAAAGTAAAAGGCTTTATCGACGACGACCTGTATGTGTTCGGGGAAAACCTCTACGGTGAACACTCCATACACTACGATAGACTGAAAGACTACTTCCACATCTTCGCCTGCTACAACGAGACGAGGGATGAGTGGTGGTCATGGGATGACGTTAGGTTTGTCTCAAAGGTCATGGAAGTGCCAACAGTGCCAGTGCTGTGGAAGGGTATAGCTGAGTCGGAAGACCAGATTAGGGAACTCATCTACCAGTCAATGAATATGCCATCAGCATACGGAGAAACAAAAGAAGGAGTGGTTATGAGACTCGTGGACGGCTTTGGTGGCGATGACTTCCCAAACTACGTGTGCAAGTACGTTAGGGCAAACCACGTACAGACTGACGAACACTGGACAAGGAACTGGAAGAAAGCAGAATTAATAACGACATAATATGGAAAAGACATTTGGCTCATCAAAGGTAGGAGAGAAGATATATAAGGTATCAATCTCCGCATCTAGTCTGGTTGAGGACGACAATGGGGCAATTATAAAGCTGTTACGCATCGAGAATATCGAGAGTCTTGGCGATTTCTACAGTTTTATGTTCACGCTTTCAGACAAATCCCATATCAGAGTGAATAGAAACAACAACGTGGCTATGGTTGACAGAAATCCAGAAACCAGGTTATTACACCCTATGGCAGTCTATGGTGACTTCTATTCCCAGAACAGGAAAAAACTATTGAAGACAGTATCCGAAATGCTGGAACAGAACATCACCAGGATGAACAACCTCAAGACTGAGGCAATGAAGATTTCTAACAGCGGAAATGTTGCAAAAAGTATCATCGATGCTTTCGCAAAGGATTGCCCAGACGTTGAGGAGGAAGAGAGAGTATTATCAGAAGTTGAGTTTGCGGAAATGGCACTCGAATAAACATCTACCACTATGGGAAAGAAATTCATAGACCTAAAGATGGGTGATACCATCTATTGGCTGTCAATGGAAGAGTCGGAGTTCAAGGAATTTAACGGCTCTTGCATCAAGAGACTTACATTTGACAACGCCATCCGTACAGCCGATATGTACAGCATGTCCATACGCACGAAGGGCGGTACGTATCTCAGTGTAAGCCCGACATCCGATGTGTACCTGTCAATGGCAAACTATAACGACGAGATAAATCTGTCATTCGACATATATGCCACGAGCATAGAAGCAGCCGTGGAGAAGGCAAGGGAAATCATACACGAGAGAATGGGTATACTCTCACTCATTAAGAAACGTGCAAACGAGTCTGAGACTGGACTTCTCCTCGCACAGGCAGCACTAGACGTGGTGGAGGAAGAACAGGATGAAATGTCACTTGAGGAATTCGCTTCAATGGCTCTTGGTTAAGAAAAGTTAAAAAGTTGGGGTATTCTTTGGATATTCCAATTTTTTTTTCTATCTTTGCACCATGAAACCAATAGTGAACATAGCAAGGGAGTATGCGGAGAGGACTTTCACAAGGGAATTCCTCGAAACGACAACCGATTCCTGGTACTTCGATGCCCTGGACTGGTTCGAGAATGAGTATAATGTCACTCCAGAAAGTAAGGAGGTTGACAAGTTCTCTGGGGAAATACAGATTCAGTTTGACCGATACTATACCAAGGAGTTCGGCAAACGTGATGACTACTATCACCTCAAAGGTATCATGTCCGACATGAAGGAAATGCATGACAGGCTTGAGGAAATGCTGAAACGTGGAACTGTCCAGCCTCATGGTGTTACACTCAAGGACTGTATGAAGCACCTCACTGAAATGCAGTTCTCCCTTGGACTGGTGCGCAGCTCAATGAACAGGAAGTATAACTTTGAAAAAGATAAATAAAATGGGAAATGTGAAGAAACTTAACGAAGTAAAGGTGGGTGATACCCTCTACTGCCTCTCATATGGTATGAACGCTGGCGTGTCAATTGTAGAACTTACTGTCAAGGAACTGGTGAATGACGGACCGCATTGTGAGCGTCACATCTACTCACGAGAGGCTATCATTATCAAGGAGAAAGTGCCCAACTCCCCAGAACCAGAGGGCGAGTACTGCATCGACCAGTATTACCGTGGTGACGAGTGCTTGACACACTCCAACGACATCTATACCACCTTCCTTGAGGCTGTTGAGGCAGCTAACAAGGAGCTACGGGGCAGATTCATGTACTACTCTGAGGAGGAGAAAAAATGCCGTGAGAAGAAATGGAGCGCATTCCAGAGTATGTTTGAGCTGTCTGCCAAACTCTCTGAGTATGCTGCAAAAATGAACATCAAAACAGAAACAGTATGAACTACGATTACAAGAACATGGAGAGTGAGAGAAGCCAGAACTTCCCTTACGGAACTGAGTCTGTCTTTGTACTCAAGAAACAAGACATATTGTATTACCAAGCAACGCCTTATGAGGATAAAATTGGGAAACATTGCCAGATTAAAATTTACCTTAGAGGGGGTGATGTGATTAGAACATATCTCAACAACAGCTCAGAAGTGAAAGAAGCTATGAACATACTGGGCAGTTTCGACAGCACAGTAATCATCGCCAGGGCGAAGACAAAGGATGATAAGTCATTCCAGAGAGATTTCATCACTGTAAGCAGGAAACTCTACGAGGAAGCATTAGATAACTTATAACAGCATGAATAATACTGAAAATTTTCGCTACGAAACTGATACAGAACATCCAGACGAAGTGGTGTTCAATGAAGACATACATGAGGAGTATTACAACATCTATAAACCAGATGGTACTCTCCTTGCAAGGTCTTGCAATACACTTGCACTGAACGACGTTCTCCTTCAAATAATGCGCAAGAAACTTGAAGGCTATACCCTCGTCATGGATGGGGACGAAAATAGAGAAAATGTATCACAGCTCACACTAGACGGACGTGTTAAGAATGCCCCATATAGTCTCAGTGAGATAAGTGATAACCAATTGTTTGACCTACTAGGATTTTAAACGATATGAAACTGATAAAGAAAATTCTGACGATTCTGATATTGATATTCAATGTCATCGTCCGCAGGAGACACTACAAGCTCAAGTTCGTCTCAGAAGAGGTGAACGGGCTGAAAATGTGGTATTACCATTTCCCTCTCTGGGGATTCGACCACGAAAATCTGCTCATGGTTGCAGGTGCTGATGACCTCTGTGAGTACTACTCAAAAGACGGAGGCAAGACCGCAGTAATCGACCTGGTGGCAAGTAAGAAAGACCTACACTATGGTTCTAAGTATGACCACTACATCGGTGAGGAGTTTACTGACAACTGTAACATCATCGACAGACTGTGCTATGGTAGAAACTACAAGACAAGTGAGTTCACAAAGAAACTTGGCGTTAAAAACAGCGGGTTCTGGATTTGCCCTGTTACTCTCTTTGTCCTTGGACGCTATCCGAACCATATCTACATCGTAAGTAAGTATTACGTACCAATAATAGTGTAAGATATGAGAGTATATGACCACACAAGCCATTCCTATCATTACTACGATGCTGCAAACGAGAGTGGCAGACGCATAGGTGGTGCAGCAGTGGAGCACAACGACTTCATGCACTGTGCATACGTGGAACACTGTAAGACAGATAAAGACCACTGTGCAAAGATTGTCTTCGTGCAAACAAATAAGTCTGAAAGGCTCAAGGGAGTGGCTACCTCCCTCCTTAACAAGATAACAGCCGACTATGAGGGTTGGGACTTGTTCCTTAATGTTAGGCCATTGGATACCGACCAGGAGAGATTCACCACGGTACAGGAACTCACCAGGTTCTACGAGAAGTTCGGCTTCAAACGATGTGAAGGGGCTGGCTCAATGCCAGCTATGGTTAAACCAGCAAAAATTCAATAACAAATAAACAATATGAAGAAATTACTTTATCTTATAGCCGTAATGGTAGTGATGTCTGTTCTCTCGTGCAATAAGAGGGTAGAACGTATCACCTCAAGTGGAGGTTGGAACTACGTGTATGATACACTCAGTGGCCACACCTACTATTTCGATAAACATGGTATGATGGGAGACCATGAGTGTAAGAAGTGCGAGGAAAGGTTTATCTTCATCCTCGACTCCATCATAGATGACAGGGTTGTTAAACTGCTTGGTAAGGAATGAGACACAGATACATCTTTTGCGGAAGTGCCGTAGGGACTGACAAACTCTCTGACTTCAGACTCATAGCGAAACTGGTTGACAGGCGCATAGAACGAGGTTGGTGGCACTGTGTTAGAGTCAATATCCCAGACGATGTTGAACTTGAACACTGGAATGGTGACTCATACTCAACTACTACTTGTGAGAAAACTCTTGAGGAAGTTGGCTATGACTGCTATATCAGATACAGGAATAAGTGGCTCAAGGTCAATGAGCTGAAACCATATAAACCATGTGACTGGTCAGATGTACTTGAGTATGGCTATGGCATCATGCTGGTCAATAAGATTGGCTACGGCACTTCAGAGGACTACGGCAAGTGGTGGAGAGGTGAGTTTGATGACATCGACCCACATGTCCCATTCGGTGTCCAGGACAAAGAGACAAAGCTTGTACTACAACCGAAAGGTGACAGCTTCCACAACTATAGCCATTACATGAACCAGGATTGGTTCAAATTGTTTCACGAGATTAATAACTTATAAGATGGCGCAGGAATATATTCTCATTGAGAAACTGGAACAGAAGAATGATACAAAGTCATACGACGATGTGAAGCCAGACAGGTATCTCCGCTACCTCTGCTGGAGTGATAGCAATGGATACCCGACAGCACACTGGACAGATGACCCAGATGTCGCAATTAGGTGGCATGACAAGGAATATGCGAAGCATATCTGTGCTGTACTGAACAGGAAGAAACCCTATCCGATTAGGGTTATCACACACGCTGTACCAGACCTCAGTCATTTCTACACGGAACTCACCTGCCTTGGTGACATTGTGAAGCATATGGGAGAACCACTCCTCTTCGGCTATGGCGGCACTGTGGAATATCCAGACTACGCCTGGGTACAGAGACCTGTGAAAGTAATCTCACCATGCTCTGAGAAGGGAGACGATGACCCAGATGCTGAGATTGACGGTCTTGGAATCACAACAGATTCAACAGAGCTGGTGGTCATGTATGATGGCAACCACCCTAAGAACAAGGGTAAATGGTACAGACATGTCCACGCATACAAGGAGGACTATGGCGACGAGTATTTCGACGGTCAGCTCTTCTGTAGGACGCTGACACCTGCTGAGAAGAAAATCTATAACAAGGTTAGTAAGTGGAAATATGACCCAGTAGATGGAAAGGAACTCGAAACCTATCTGGACATATACGATAAAGAAGTATCAAGTAGTGAAGCTTGGAGATAAAAAATGGAAGATAGCTATTTCGGAATAATCTGCTGCCTAGTTGTTGGACTAGTCATCATGATTATTGCATCTGGTGAGAGAAATACCAACAGAGCACACAAAATAACCAAGTGTGACCACGATTGGCTATTCGATGGAGAAAACGGCAGCAAGGCTGGTGCGTTCTACAGATGTAGGAAGTGCGGGAAGGTAAAGTACATCCCGTACAAGGAACTCATGGGTATGCCAGAAGAGGAATATAAGTACTGGTCTACGAGAGAACCCACATCTGAGGTATTGTATAGGGAAAACTATATGAAACAACAGGATAAATCATAATAAACGTTAAAAATGAGACAACTTTCTTGGTTATCTCATTTTTTTTTAGTAATTTTGCAACCAGAAATCAATAAGCAATAAAAGCTATGTCAAGAAAGATTGTAAGAAGAAAGAACATCTACACGGTAGATTGGTATCGTGGTAATTGGTGCTACCGCACAACAACAGGTTGTGACTGGGAGACAGTCAAGGCGTACAGACGAGCAGCAAAGCTCATGGGTGAGACAATTAAGTACGAGAAGACCGATGTCAAGGAGGATGTCTACATCATCCCAGGACACCGTGGAGGCTCACCATACTTTATGGCACGATAAACATTAAACAGATAACATTATGACATTAGAAGAGATTAAAGCGTTGGTCTATCCGACTGAGGAAATCAACTGGATAGAAGTACTGAGGGACTTGGTGAAAATCAAGTTCGGTGAGAAAAAACTGATGAAGTTCAAGACAGAAAGAGGCTACTCTGAACACATCTACCTCTACAGCGTAGGAGACCCCAACGAATACCTCATCGGAGTGGTAGTCATCAACGACGTGCTGTTCGCCATGACAGATGACGGTGACGGGTATGACGTTGAGTTCGGAACTGCCTGGTTTGGTGACCAGGTAAGACGCTCAGAAGGCATTGGTCTCACCAAGGATGCAATCATCAAGGCTTGCAAGACCATCCTTGAAGACAGAACGGAAGAAGTACTTGACTTCAACAACACAGAAGATTGTAGCTCTTGGTACGAGGAATACTTCCTCCCAAAGATTGAGCGGAACAAGGAGAAGTTCGACTCCTTCGTCAGCGGTGAATCAAAAGGTTATCTATCAATAACATAATACAACTATGAACGTAAAAATAGGTGATAAACTCCTCTACGTGACAGTAGAGAACGGAAACGTGAAGACAGAAGAGGTCACGGTGGAAAGCACACGTGTCGATACCGAATCGTGGGAGTGTGACATTGACATCAAACTGTCCAACGGAAAGTATATGATACTTGGTGATAATGCATACACCACCAATAAGGACACGATTGTTAACTGCTTCTTGGCTGGGACATACGAGTTCCTCTCACAGAGCGAGAAAGACTGCAAGGAGGGTATGGAGTGGTACTTCAACAAGAGACTTGCCTCCATCAAGAAAGAGCAGGATTTCCTCAACAAGGAGGAGAGAGACATCCTCAATGCGAAACAGACATTCCTCGGACAGTCATGCTTCGCATACCCAAACAATGACTTCATCAACAGCGCATTATGAATAAGTTCATAGGAGATTTCAACCCAGGTGACTACGTGACAGTACAATCATGTACCAATGTCAAGACGGTCTACATTCTCATATCATGTAAACCAGTTGACATACGGATGAATGATACCGTCTCCCTCATCTATACGGCAGAGTGTGAACTTATCTCCAATAAGCATGACCAGTACGGTGAACGCATCTGGGAGGAAAAAAAGTGCTGGTACATAGAGAAGCCATACTCATGCCGCAACTTCCGCACCGACAGGATACAACCGTCAACCGACATGGAGATTGCACTCATGACAAATGCACTCGCAAAGCAGGGCGTTATCTGGAACAAGGAAGACCTTTCATTCGACGATAGACCGCTACCAGACATTAGCCGTGGACTTATCCTCAACGAGGATACCAGATACGCCTGGCAGAAGCTCCTGCTTCCCTATGCTGGCAAGGTACACTTCGAGAAGAGCGATGACCTCTGTGACCCAGGAGAGAATGTCTATGGGTGCAGATGGGCTAGAATCTGGGAAATCCTCTTGAGGGAGAAACTTGACCGTGAGGATAAGACCAAGAAGCAATCCTTCGATATGAACGAACACATGTTCGACACCCTCCGATTCCTCTACCAAGCACCACTCATAGGCATTTCGTGGGAACACGAGAACAAGAGGACAAGCTCTGCATTCATCGTCATTGAGAAGAACAACAGATATGACGAGAATTATGGCTTCGTGATAGGAGAGCATGACATCCATGTCGTGAGCAATATGTGTGGTGGTGTACACGCCGTCATGAGGATTGACCTCTACAAGAAAGACCACCTAATACTGGGTAGTCATCGAGTTAAACTGTATTTACCAAATCAAAAACATTAATAACAATGAATTTACAAGAACTACATTCCTTTTTCAAGGAGCAAAACCCCACGATATATCGTGTGGAAGACGGTAAGGTAATCGAGTACAAGACACTCGTGTACAAAAAAGGTAAGAAAGAAGTGGCTGACGTGTCTGACATCGGCGACGATAACACGTTCTCCGTTGGTTTCTCAAAACCGTCCAACTGGAAGCCAGACTATGCCCTGCCATTCGTTAGCGTCATGAGCATTAACGAAAAGACTGGAAGAATCGAGGTCGAGAAGTCAGCAAGGAAAGGTGGATGGGACGTGCCAGGACACTTCTTCTGGGAAGACGGAGACTTTTTCCTCACTGAGGATGACGCAAAGAGATTTATCAACGGACAGTCTTAACATTCTTTAACGGAAAAAGTTTGGTTACCCCAGACTTTTTCCCTAACTTTGCACCAGATTTCAATTAACAATAGTATTAACAATTAAAAATTTTACAACAATGAACAAGTTTACAGAACAAATTTCGGACACCAGTAACGCAACCCTTAAGCGCAGAGCAGCTGCCATTGCACAGGGTGCAGAACTCGCACAGCAGGACATTATCAACAACCTCAAGAAGGAGCACACTGAGCTGACCCTCAAGATGGCCAACCTCACCGACCTCGCCCCCGACAGCAACGACTCCCTGCGCCCAGGCTCGAAGGACTGGGATGCCAACAAGTGGGCCGCCGACCTCCAGGAGACCAAGCAGAAGCTCTACTTCCTGGAGATTCAGCTCAAACTCGCCAACGAGACCTACGAGGAATTCTTCACTGAGAAGAAGGACAAAAAGTAACTGACCCATGAGCAAAACAGAAACGAAAAAGAAAATCGTAATCCTTGAGGCGTCAGACTTCCCATTCAACCCAGATACTGGTGAATATTTCACTGGTATCAAGTCAATGGAACTGATAAACATAGGATACGAGTTTCGTAAGTATCTGGAGAAACACATCGATGAGGGTGGACTCACCCTCAAAGATGTGGCTTCAGAGTTCTTCGACTACCTCTGTGCAGGCAGCTGGGAGGAATTCTGCAAAGTGTATTCTGACCCCAATAACAAAATCGACGCTTTCACTGATTGGCTGGAAGACAATGACGATGACTGGGATGCCATCTTTGTCGCTGAGACAGACAAGGAATTCGTTTTCTGCCCGATAGGAGAAAACTACGAGGACAAGTCATGCGACTTGGAATACATCGTGAGCGGTATATGCAGCCTCTTCTCAACCAGGGCACTCAACGAGTCCAAGACGAAGACAGTATGCATCGGAAAGGTAGAGGTGAACGACATCCACACAGTCAGTGCGGAGAAAGCAAACGTCGCACCACTGTCAGCACCGATGTTCACAAAACTCTGAGACATTATGTACTATTATTCACCAAAATTTGAAAAGGAATTAAAAATGGCGAAAAGTAAAAATACGGTAAAAACAGCAGAGGGTAATACTGGAAAGAAGCATATCGTCATGCTCCATATAGAAGACCAACTTGAGGAAAACTTCCAAGACCTCATAGCAAAGGGGGCAAAGATTGACCTCAAGGACGCAGGCGAATATGATAACTATTCAGACTTCGCCATGTTCGTCAAGGACTGCCTCAAGCAAGGCAAATTCACCAAGATTGAACTACTGGAGGCTCTCTACGAGGATGACGCTGAGGAAGAGTACGAACAGTATAAGGAATCCTACTCCGATACAGACGATGCATTCGTCAACTTCATACAGGATGACCACTGCACATACTCCTCAGTCCTCGTATGCGAGACAGAAGACGAAATCTACCTCGCAACAATAGAGGAATGCGATGCGGAAGAATCCTACTATGGCATTCTTAAGGAACTCGCACTGGCAATCACCAATATCCACCCAGCACGAATCCCAGCGAAAGAACCATCCAAGGAAGTTCTGGACATCATGAGCAAACTCACCACCACGGAAAAGAGACCAACAGCAGACTCCAAGACCGTAAATCTCAACAACGTGCTCAATGACCAACCCACACCAGGGGCAGGCGTGAAGGTACTAACAGCACCAATGTTCACGAAACTCTGATAAACAAGAAAAGAAAGGAAAGCCACACAGACTCTCCTTTCTTTTTTTTTTTTCTTTCCTCTCTCCGACGTTATTCGCCACCATAATAGAATACATTATCGAAACCCTCGTTCTTGATGACACCCAATGTCTCAAGATACTGACTGTACATCCTGTCAATAACAGATGCAGGAACATTAGACCTGTCAACACCATTCTCAATGTCACGACCAATCCTCTCCTTGGAGACATCTGGATTGCAGTCAAAGATGGTGGCATAACAAGGAACACCAGGATTATTACCCTTTACCTTATTCAATAAATTAACACGATTATTCGTTCCAACATTAGTAGCATCCAATATCACATACATCCCAGATGCCAACCCGTCACCAATCTTCTCCTCAGCAGCAGTCCAGACATCACCGTTCCTAGACTGGTCAGATATGTCACCAGTCAACTCCCTGCGAATGTCGTCTGGACATACAATGAAAATATTCGGACTATTTACCTTCCTCAAGTACGTTGACTTTCCACAACCAGGTATGCCAACCAACATTTCAAAACCACAACGCCCATACCTGTCATTACTGGACTCAGATAATAACCTGGCATATTGATTCTCATTAATGTGTATCCTCATATAATAATAGTTTTATATAAATACAAAAATTTTTTCCAGAATTTTTTTCATGGGACTCCAATCATGAAGAAAAAAAGTGGCCACCCCATACGAAATACAAAAAATTTTTCCGAAATTTTATTTAGCAAACTGTGCCCTGTCCTATGTGTTAAAACCCACTGGGGTGGGGGCGGGGGTTACATAGGGGGGGGGTGTCCCCGCCACCTGTCAAGATTTTTTACCAAAGTATGATGGTGTGGGAATGATATATACTATATAGGGAAAAGACAAGGTGATATGATGTAAATATTTTTTACCATAACCACCTGATGTCCAGCGGGTTGGGTTTAAAAAACGGCTCTCTACGGCTTTGTTCCTGCCGTACCTTTGTGGTTATCCATACGGAAGCCGTTCGCCCGTCTGTGGGCTTCTAAATGCCCTTAAACGGAAAGTATTGATATTGTTTGTGGTTAGTCGTGTACGTATGTGTGCGTGCGGGTGTATGTCCTGGCTCCTGGTGCTGCCAGGAGTTGACGTATAGGCACAAAAAAAAAGGCGCACCTTTTCAGATGCGCCCTTTTTGTTATCCGACCACGTTGTATGTGGTGTGGTTAATCTTCATCACCTTAATGCTTTCAAATTTCGGGGTGAAAGGCTTACTCTGTTCCTCTTCACTCAACCCCATAGCGGTTTGCTTTCCGCTTTTGTGGTCATCGTCTTTCAGATATGCCTTAATATCGTTGTAAGAAACCCGATTACCATCAAGGTAGTAAGTGGTACGGATATTTGTATTCTTAGCCTTATAGAGCCTTAAATACATATTATCCTTATGCTCTATCAGACGGGGAAAGCAGGATATTGTTTCGCCTTTCTCGTTGGTGTACTCAAACCAATGTCCCCACGGCAATGGTTCGGGTTCAAACTTTTCATCGATACCAGCCTTTTTCAGTCTGTTATTGACTGAATTTCCGTAATCGATTCCGAGTTGAAGGTTTGTACCAACCGAAATAGCGGTCAACCGACCGAAGAGCGGGTTATTGGCTTTCAGCGCACGACCTTTTCCGTCTGCTGCTTTCATTGCCACTAACTTGTCGTTCATACTTTCCTTATCGGAAAACCAAACAACCGAAACGAACGTGCAGCCCTTAAAGAACTTAATCACGTTGACTAACTCCGACATAACCACGTTAAGAGTGGTCTTAACAAAATTCTTCTTCATAACAATAAGATTGTTAAATTGTGAAACTTAATGCCTATAAGATAGGCAAGTGAATTTATGTGTCTTTCCACTATCGTCAGATAACTTATTGCAGTTATCAGTTACGTTTTGTTTCAGTAAGTCAAAGAAACGCTGCCTTGCAGCCGCCCGCCAATCATTAGTCCCCTATCAGCACCTACAAATGTGTCGTTCTGACTGATTGACGGTGCAAAGTTAAGGACTTTTTTTTATCCATGCAAGAAAAAAAACGTTTTTTTTCTCAAAAACACAAAAAAAAGTGCAATTTTTTATGTTCAGACAGAAATGATAAGTCATTTTGTAATCTCGGAGTTTACAAAATAGCCACTTTTTGACGTATTGTGTAGTATGTGTTTTTGTGCTGGCTGGTTGGTCTGCTGGTTGGCTGGTCTGCTGGTATCCTGCTGGTGTGCTGGCTGGTTGGTCTGCTGGTTGGCTGGTCTGCTGGTATCCTGCTGGTGTGCTGGCTGGTCTGCTGGTTGGCTGGGCATATATGCCCTTTATATATTGCGTTACTACGTAACGTTAATACATAAAGGACTATATATGTCGGTCTGCTGGGCTGGTGTGTTGGTATCATCCTGCTGGTGTCGCTGGCATCCTGCTGGTGTCCTGCTGGTTGCTGGTACGTGCTGGTATTATCCTGCTGGTGTCGCTGGCTGGTACGTGCAGACGTGCATAAATCGTCCCTGCTGGGCGTTTGCTGGTGCGCTGGTAAGTTATCCGTATGTGATGCGTTATGCGCTTACAGACGAAATTAGGTGTATCTACGGGCATATTTTTAAATTGTGCAAGTCTTGTACTTTTTTCAGTCCCATATATAGCACAAAAAAACCAGCCGTTTGTGGCGGCTGGTCTGCTGGTGGCTGGGCTGGTTTATTTCTCGTTAAACTCAATGCTAAGAAGATTAGCCTGCTCAATGTTCACGAATACCAGTTCTTTCTTCGCCCTCGTGATGGCGACATATTTGAGGTTCATTTCCTGCTGGTATTCCCAGTCCTGCTGGTCTTTCCACTCCAACGGGAGTTTTTCGGGGGCAATGATGAAAACTCTATCGTTTTCCAGTCCCTTGCTCTTATGGCAGGTGCAAAACGTAATTGCACCCTTTGTGCGCTCTTTCGTGAAGATGCTCTTTAACTCTTTCACGATATACTCCAAATTGCTTTCACGATGGGCAAAAGCCAGTATGCAATTCACCTTGTCCATAAAGGTGATATAGGTGATGGTCTGCTTGGCTTCTTCCTTGCTGCAATCCTTGTCCTTTGCAATCTCCAAAGCCAGCCTATCCTGCTCGGTCTTAACCCAAGTGCGGAAGCCCTTGATAGTCTTTGCTTCGCTCTTCTTAACCAGTGCTTCGATGCTGGCTACAATGTCCCGTCCCATAACGTTTGCAGCCTTACCAGCGGCAATGAGTTTGATGCACATAACAACCAAAGGTGCAGAGCAACGGCAGAGTACCATATCGCCATCAACATAGTGCTGGGTGATTTCGCCAGTTTCCTCGTCAACAACCTCTTCATAGTGTCCCTCTTGGAACGTATCAACGTCGATGGTGTTGATGGTGCGGACGATGCCGTCGATGGCATTATCAGCGGCTTGGATAGACGGGACAATCTCCTGCGCCAGTCTGATGATATTCTTACCGCAACGATAGTTGACGGACAAGGGAAGAATCTCGGTGTTGGGGAGTGCTGCAATGAGGTCAAACGAATCATTGTTAGCACCAGCGAAGCCGTTAATGGCTTGGTTCGGGTCGCCAACGGCTACAAAACGACCTCTACGGGCTGCGGCTTTCATCAACTCACGTTGTGCCCTTGAAAGGTCTTGGCACTCGTCAATGAATACAACCTTATACCAAGGGATAATGTTGGCATTGGGATTACGATAGTGAAGAGCCAGCGGATAAACCAGCATATCCGTGAAGTCCACTACGGGATTGCTGATATTGAAGTCGTAAGCGGTCTTCATCAACTCGTTAGTGATGCGGATGATTTCATCATCAACGGAAATGTCGTGATGCTTAATGAGTTTCTGCATAGCCACCATGTCACCAGCCTTTAAGAGGTTGATACGGCAAAGGTTAAAGAGTTTGTTGATAGTGTTGGCGGTTTCCTGCTTGTCGGTGCGTCCGTCACTAATCATAGCCTTAGCCAGTTTCACATACTTGTCGTTATCGACATTATCCGTACCGATGCAGAGGTTAGTACCACGAAGATAACGATTAAGGCAGCGCAAGCCAAACTTGTGCATATTGGTAATCTCGGCAATGTCTTTCATCCACTTTACGGGGATTCTTTCGCCCTTGTCGTTAAGGACATACTCACCTCTTACGTCTTTCTGCCAGTCAATAGCCTTGCTATTGATTTCCTCTGCGATGCTCTTGTTGAACGCAAGGAACAGAATGTCGTACTTGCGCCAGTTGAAACGGGCAATCAACTGGATGCACATTTGGACGATGGTAAAGGTCTTGCCAGTACCAGCGTTAGCGTTGATAACGAGGTTCTTACACACGTTGAAGATGAAGTTGAAAATGTTCATCTGCTGGGGGGAATAACTGATTTTTGCCATAACTTTTTTGGTTTTAAAATGTTGAACAATGTTTGATTTCGGGTGCAAAGGTACGAAGAGTTTTCCAATCCTGCAAATATTTTAAGGATTTTTAAGAAAAAAATTTTTTGGCTGGTTTACTGGCTACCAGCAGACGATAAAAAAGTTTTACAACTGAAATCCCCTATATAGTATATATGGCTCGCCACCATAGAAAAAACTTTACAAGCGACCAGCCAGCATTATGAAAAATCTTGACAGGGGATCTTTGCGCTTCCCCTTTGTACAAAGGCGTTTCCAGAGATTTGGCTGGTGGAAAAATCTTGACAAACGGGGAGCCAGCATCAGGTGGCTGGGGAGAAGGAGGGAGGACTACAGGAGGGAGAAAACAGGAGAATAATATATAATATAACCTGCCCGTACCCGCCTGTTAAATAATCCCGCCTGCCCGAATAATAATCCCGCCTGCCTGTTAATTAACCCTGTACGCCTGTTATAGTCTTTCCTGTGCCCCTGTGTGCCTGTTCCCTTAGTCCACACCCACCTGTTATATATTAAGCCCGTACAGGACACGTATACGCCTGTTACGTTATCCTGTACGCCTGTGTCCCTGTAAACAGGATATACACGTTAATAATATACTCATGATGTTACACGTGAAACATACATCACATAATGTATGCTTGTACTTAATTAAGTATAATATATAAAAAGCCAGTGCGAGTTTCACAACTGGCACTGGCAACCTCATTTCAACTTTTAAATATGGCTAAAAAATCATCAGAATATACTTGTACTTTTTTCAGTCTACCACTTCAACGTGGATAATACTGGACTTCTTCACCAGTTCGCAGGGAGGCACTTCTGCCTCGCTATATCCCCTCTTACCTACCTTACCAGTGGAAATCTTAACCAGTTCGGGGGAGTGTATCTCATAGACCTCCCAAGTGCGGTTAAGGTCACGTGCGCTATCATCGGGGTCTGCCCAAAGGACTTCATCGCCCTCTTCCAGTGTGTCGCCCAACATATCCTCGACTTTGCAATACTCATAGAGGGTAATAATGTCCTTACTGGCGGTCAGCACATAGAACATATCATCATAGACAATGCGCTCGTCCAATGTCCTTGCACTATCCAGTATGTCCTCGTAGGTCAGTAGGTCACGGTCTGAATTTGGGAGTGTGACCAACTCCTTCACTACGCAGCAGGCGTTACCAGTCTTGATGCCCTTTACCAGTTCATCAAAGAATACTCCGTTCTCTTCTGTGTTCTCAACACACGAAACTTGATTCAAATACTTTTCCATAACTCTATTGTTTGAATTGTTTGACGCTGCAAAGGTACGAAAAAAATCTGAGATAACCAAAGAATCTCAGATTTTTTAACATTTATTTAAACCATTAATCATTTTTACCATTCAATATAACTGGCTTTTTCAATTTCCTTATTGAAAAACTCTTTTTCTTCTTCTGTCGCCAAACGATACTCTTTGGTATAGCCCAAACCAGTCATAGGATAATAACGTTTATATTTTTCAACTTCTCCATTTTCACGTCTGATATAAAACGCATCAGTCTCCAATGCTTCGCCATTGAAACCACAATAGCGGCACATACAACACTTATTGCCAAACATAAGATGCTCGTCTTTCTTGACAATAATATCGCCCTTTTTAAACCCATTGGTTAATTCAGCAAGGGTGTAAATAGTAACACTATCATCATCACAGATGGCAACCAAACCTGCTTCTTCCAATAACTCACTATTGTAAATCTCAACCATGTTATTCTATTTTTAATCCGTATTTCTCACATAGTTCTTTATAGTTACTGCATCCAGTGGCATCCCACATCAGTCTTTCCTTGTCCTTATACCACTGGTCGTACTGGTCGCAGGATAATCTTTCTCCCAGAGTTGTCTTGAACACACAAGTGGTTTCGTTGAACCATTCACGATTAACTTTCTTAGCCGCATTGATAGCATTGCCAAGTTTCTTGTAAGACTTCGCATAGTGGTGGAAGAAGATGTGTATTTTATCATCCTCTTGCAGGGTGTAACCAATGCCTTGATAGAAAGCCACCACAATATATCTAACATCACTCTCAGCCATAGTCTTACTTGTTAGGTGTAACGTCAATCCAGCCTATCACCCTGCCATCGTAGTAACTGGTAATGGCTTTCAGATGTCTGCCGTTCTCGGTCTTATACTTTCTCCTTGCCATAGTCAGAAACCAAAGGGGATAACGTAGTAATCATCAATGTCATAGAAACCACCGCCCTCGCCCTCAATGGCGGCTTCGGGTGTGGAATAGTCATTAGCATCAATCTTAACGATTGTGTAGTTCTCTTCGTAGTCCTCTTCGGCTACCCATTCTTCAAGGTCTTTCTCTGTGAGATTTTCGACCTGCTCCTTTGTGTAATGCTCTCTGTCAAGCAAAAAAACTTTCTTATCCATAACTCTAAATGTTTAATTGATTTCGGGTACAAAGTTAGTGATAATATCTGATATATCCAAACATTACCACTAACTTTTAACATTTTTTATGCTCCAAACTTATAGTCAGCCTTAACTCTCCCCGTTGGTGTCTTGATAGTAAAGTGCAACCTTGCACCTCTGCATCCGTACCATTCGCTTTCCATGTGCATGGCACACTGATAGTCTGTTTCGTCACCATGACTGAAATATTCCTCTATTTCCACTTTTAAGCCATCCTTAGACGTTTTCTTTGCCCTCATGGTATCAATGATAGCCTTGCACTTTTCAACGTCATAGCAAAGAAAACGATAGGCACTTGAATCACTCCATGAACTACGTTTGCCACATACCCTAACATGGAAGATGTCAGTGCTGCCAATGGTCTTACCTGCATACTTCTTGATGTAGTCTGAAAGCAACTGAAATTCCTTGCATGGCTTTGCATAGATTTCAATGCGTCTGAAAATGGTTTGTTTGGGTGTCCAATAGCCATCACCATAGGTATCTGCATAGACCTTACCCATGACATTGCTCTTAGATAACGCATCATTGAGCATACAGACAAATTGCTCGTCCGTAATCTCCTTGTCAGTAAACGTGTAGACAACCTTGTTAGTGTAATAGCCAATAGTGATGTCAGTATGTGACCACTTCTTATCACGTCCCATACCACAGACCCAACTGCTAATGCTGATAGGTAACTCGATATTGGTCTTGTCACCCATGTTCTTCTGACTATCCTTGATGAATTTAGCAAGGAGTAATGTCAGATGTTCCCTTGTAACTTGTTTCTTTTCCATAACTCTATTGTTTAATGTTTGACGTGGCAAAGGTACAACAATTTTTTCTAACCGCCAAACATTTTAAGAATTTTTTAGAAAAAAGTTGGTTGGCTATCCTCACGGACAACCAACCAAGAAACAAAAACCTAAAACCTTATATGACAAAAACCTAAAAACATCATTCTGTTTCACGGAAAATCCTGCGGTAGATGGCTTGCAGTTCCTCTGCTGACTTGCCAAACAACTCGTCTGCGTGCTCCTGCACATAGTCCTTTACTGCATTCTTTGCACGATAGTAGCGGTCAAGTCGTGGGGTAGAACGGAAAACACCGCCACTCTCATATTTGCACCTCCATTCGTCATAGAAATGGTTGCAGACGGGATTGTATATCTTCCAATGCAGCAGGGCTGCGACCTTTTCTCTGCGTTCTCTCTCTGCCCTCTCGATATACTTGTAATACACGAACTCCTTTAAGATGCAGCGGATAACACCTGCAATTTCGTCAGCATCATAGGTGAACGAGCCAAGCCTGCAAGAGCCGTTATATCTGCTGCCATAGTTGAAATTAGCATAGTAATCACAAGTGGAGGTATCAGTGCTACTATTCTGCACATACAAAGATACCATAGCCTTTCCCTTATACTCATAGATGAACTCAATAGTGCTATTCCTATTATTCCCTGCTCTGCGCTTATTATCAATCCAAAAGCGGTCATTGGGCTTGCCGTCAGAATCCTTGCCCCTACACTCCTTGTAGATGCGCAGGATGGTTGCGTCACTTGCCTTACGAATGTCATTATCAGACATTGCATCCAATACTTGTAGTTTCTTCTCGGCTTTAGTCCTGCCGAAGATGAACTCATTCACGTTAATTCTCTTTTCCATAATTCTGTTTGTTAATGTTTGACGGGTGCAAAGTTACAACAACTTTTTCTAACTACCAAATATTTTAAGATTTTTTAAGGAAAAACCTGCCACCTTTGTTTGGGTGGCAGGCTGGATTTCTCTTAAAGATACTTTGAAAGCAAGGTCATAGCCTGCTCGTTGTTACGAAGTTTGCCGATAGCCATTTGTGCCATTTGCCTTACTCTCTCGTCAGTCACTCCTAACTTTTCTGCAATCTGCCACTTTGAAAGTGAGGGTGTACCGATTCCATACATAACACAGATGATAGTCACCTCCTTTGCCTTTAACACACTATTAAGGACACGGAGAATGTCAGTGGTCAGGCTCTCGCCAACGAATGATTCTGCATCGGTAGATGTGCAGATGATGTCACCAAGTGTTGTGTCGTTATCGTCAGCCATAGGAGCATCAAGGCTTGAATGACTATTAGGTGCGCCCTTGTGGTAGTCAGCCACAAGGCGGCTATTGTGCGTAAGAGCATCAAGAATATGTGCCTTAATGTAGTTTACTGCATAACTGATGAACTTAAAGCCATAGGTTGCATCATAGGTTTCTGCGGCTTCGATAAGACCTATATTGCCCTCATTGATAAGGTCAAGCAGGGTAAGAGTGCCCTTGCAGTAGTCATATTGCTTTGCCACAGACACCACGAAACCAAGATTAGCATTAACTAACTTGTCCTTTGCTGCCTTGTCGCCTTTCTTGATAAGGCTGGCTAACTCAACCTCTTCGTCAATGGTAAGCGGCTTGAAGTTGTTCACCATAGCAAGATACCTTGCAAGTTCCGTTGTTCTCTCTACTGCAACTGCGTTTTGTCTGCCGCACTTTGTTGCTTCTAACTGATGTTTCATAAGTCTTATAAATCTAAAAGTTTTGACGTTACCCACTACCAACGTGTGGGATTCGGGTGCAAAGGTACGACAAGTTTTTTAAACCACCAAATTTTTTAGCATTTTTTAAGGAAAAAGTTTCCCTGTAACTCCTGTTGTAAAGAAATCGGAACAACAGGGAGCGATATATACTATATAGGAAAACAGGTTGTAAAGATTTTTCTCATGCGCCGTCGTAGAGACGATGAAAAAGCCTCACCAGTGTAGTTATCCACCAGTGAGGCGTTCGCCTGTCAGAAGTCCTTATATTATCCTGTATAGCCTTATATTATTATATATTATCCTGTAACTCCCTAATCCTGTTAGTTATCCAGTCCTCTGTTATTTCCTCGTAGGCTCTGTAATTGCGGGAGTAGAACATTTTTTTACCTGTCTCCCTGTGCCATTGGAGGGCGACACGAAGTTTGCGAACCTGCTCCTTTGCATCCTCATGCTTCGTATAAAAGTGAACAAACTGGGCACTCTCTAATATTTTCCCGCTCGGTGACTGACCAAGACCTACCTTGATAGTGCCATTTAACTTGATTGTTCTTGCCATAACTCATGTGATTTTAATTACGTGGGACTTGTACTTTTTTCAGTCTCATAATGGATGGGGAACTACTCCCCATCCCTGTCATAGCAGTGGTCATACTCATTGCGCTTATCGTCGTAGGTCTCTGCATCCTCAACCAATTCTATTTCGCTGAACTCCACACCGCAGTCCTTTGCCTCCTGTGACCAAAGTGGCATACCCTCGAACTTCTCTCTTACTTCTGCCATAGTCTCGCCTGTGATAACGAGGTCGGCATTAAATTTAATTCTTACTTCCATAATGTTTATAATTTAATTGTTAATACTATCGTTCTCTACGAAAAACACGTCAGCGTAGGCAAAGGTACTCTTAAAGCACTTCGGCGTAAGTTTCTGCCTGTTATTGAAGTCCTCTACTGCCTCGTTCCTGTTGTTGAAGTAGTTGCAGTTCTGACCGCCGAAAGTACCATTATCATACGCTACCCATGCAGGACTGCCCCACCTGTTTTCAAAGTGATGTCCCATGTCCCTATATACATTGGTATAGCACACACAAAACTTAGCGTTCTTGAACCTGTCAGCGAATACCAGTGACTTGTCACGCCCTGGGATATAATAGGTATCATCAATTTTAAATGATACTCGCTTACCCTCTGTTGATGTTGTCTGTCTTATTTCCATAACTCTATTGTTTGTTTGACACTGCAAAGTTAGGAAAAAAATCTAATATACCAAAGAAATTCATGTTAAAAAAATATAAAGGGCAGCAACTTTCGTCACTGCCCCATCGTCAAAACATCTTGAAATATGGAAGAATTAGAATCAGTTGTCTCCTTAAAACTCTGGGATATTTCACAACATGCCAGAGGGATGTTTAACTTTTTAAAATTGCTAAATCAAAAATGAAAAATCTCAAAGATGTGGGGAAGCGAGGATTCGAACCTCCTTTCTGTGCGCTAGGTAGCCTCACTAGTTTACAGGGTCTCCGCTGGGTATATCCAGCCGCTCGTCCAACAGAGTTAGTATCTCCCCCAATATTGTGTCACCTTGGCTTGGTCTTGCTCAATGCATGCTTTTGCAGATTCTTGTTGAAGTCAGCCTTGACCTCCTTCATTGACCTGCGAGGCGGTGTATAGCCTCTACAACGTCCGAAACGACTGCACCCATAGCGAATATCTTCGTCACCCATAGTTGTATTATCTACGAATTCTAAGACCAACCTTAGCGTTCTTTAATCCCTTTAACTCTACCTCGAAGCACAGGCAACCATTGAGCCAGTCGATAGGGCGTTTGCTATCAATCTCGATGTAGTGATTGCGTGGGATGTCGTATGTCCCTCTCACCTCGTCATTGACGACGAATTCGATGGTGCTGCCTTCGGGATTGCTCTTAAAGAGCCTGTTGACCTGCGCACGCAGTCTTGCTTTCTTAGTCTCGTCCATATCACTTAACCATTATGTTCTTGATTTCAATCTTAATGTCCTCGTAGTAATCATCACATGGGTCATTGATGTAGAAAGATTCCTCGTCCTCTTCGACCTCCATTTCTTCCATATCGTCCTCTGTGAGATTGGCAAAGTGGTGGCTCTCGTGCAGGATAGTATGCTTCTCCTGTGCCAGTACAGCCTTTGCTGTCTCCATGCTTGTACAGGGTACAGCGTTAAACAGGATTTCGCCGTCAACGTTGCTCTCCTGTATCACCATGTAAACCCTTTGCAGGCAGTAGGGGTGGTGAATCACATAGTCACCGATAAGCAGTCTTGCAACAGCGTCCCTGTCAGCCAACGGTATAATGGTGTAATAGTCACGCAACCAATCAGACAGGTCTCCGTAGATGGTCTGCTGTTCCTGTTCATTCTCCCTGCTACTCTTATCGAGAAGTCTCTCAACCAAGTTGGGATGTTCTCTCTGAATCTTTTCGTAAATCTCTTTAACCTCCATAATCTTTAATGCTTTATTGTTTGACGTTGCAAAGTTAGGGAAAATTCTTGAGACTACCAAGAAAATGCCCTAACTTTTAATAACTCTTAACAATCGTATATCTTACGCAGTCTCTCCAGTTCCTCTGCCTCGAACTTCTCCATTTCAAAGATGTAGTCGAGCATATCATCCTTATCGTCTGCTTTCATTTCCCACCACTTCTTTTCAAAGCGCAGGGCAGCATCACGAACGAGACTGGCAGCAAGGTTATAGTCATAGACCTCAGACATATTGTAAATGTCTTGATAGATGTCTGCTGACATTAACGCCAGTGCCTCATGCTCATAGCCCTGCATGGAAAGTGAAGTGCTGACTTTCTGATATGACTTGTCGAACTTCAACACACCATATAACAGGGCTACGTCATGCTGATTGATAGTACCGTCATAGATACCTGTATAGTCCTGTATTCTCTCCTGTCGTGCAGGTGACTTCGCAACCTCAGCCAGTTTGGGGTAGGTCATGTAGAGACCACAGCCATCGGTGGCAAGGGCGATACCATCGTAGAACTCCATTTCGATGGGACATTCATCACCATCAAATGAATACTGGTTACCCATGCTGTAATCACGCAGGACAGCGTTAGCCTTCTTAATTAATGCCCTGTGGGACTTGCTGTCGTCCACAAGAATCTCGTCAATGTAGTGAGGGATAACCTCTAATGTAATTCCTTCCATAATCATATTGTTTAATTGTTTGACGCTGCAAAGTTAAGGAAAACTTTTGAAACAGCAAAGAAATTGCCTTATTTTTAATTATTATTCACAATTCTATTATACCACTGGCTATATTCTTCATCACATTGTGATTTCAAAATGTTATAGTTCTCCGTGGTATTTGGATAGAAGTCATTTAAGTCATTCATGCGTAAACGAATCTTTATGCCGTCATTCTCAATGATAAGTTTATCTTCTGACTCGTTCACTGAAAGTATTGTGCTTTTTGTAACAACATGATGGCACTGCATATCCAAACCAAGTGATAACACCTCGCAAGGAAGCAAACATTTGACACCTTTGATTACTATTGTCTCCATATCTGTTATCGTTTTAATTTGACTGTGCAAAGTTAAGAAAAAAGGTTGAGACTGCCAAGAAACAGCCCAACCTTTTATATTATATTAACACATACCCGACTTGTACTTATCTAAGTCCTTACCATCCGTACACCTTTGCCACATAAGGACGCAGGGAGCGTGTAGCCTTTCTGAACTCTTCTTCTGTCATGTCCTCGTAGGCGATAGCATCTACCAGTCTCTTTGCCTGTTCCCTGTCCTTTGCTACCCTGTACAGGTAATAGTTAGTGCCGTCATGGTGACTGGCTTTACACCTTACATTATACCTGTCGCAGTACCAGTCGAGATAGTCACACTCTGACTTCAAGATGTTCTTCACCTTATTGCCAAAGGTACAGGCTGCATTATGATTACCATCCCAAAGTCCAAGAACTCCAAAAGCAACGATAACGCCGTCAACTTCAACGTCGAGATTAGCACGTTCATCATACAGGTATTGGTTGCAATCCTCGTAGTAACGTTCTTCGCTTAAATCAATTTCCTCACCGTCCTCGTCAACGCCGTCGGGGTAATCAATCTTCATACACCTTTCCCACTCGTCGTAATCGTCGTTAGTCCAAATTACCCTGTGGTCGTAGTCGATATAGCCGTCACCTTTCACAAACCTTGCACCTGTCATACCAAAGTATTCCTGTACTCGGAACTCGTTCATATCGCCGTCTTTCTCGTAGAAGTTGGCAGCAGATAACTTTGCCAAATAGCACTTGTTAGGTGAAACACTTGTGTCCCACTTAAACTGATACAGGACACCACGAAGCCAACCACCAGTGTTGCGCTCTGTCTCGTAGATTTTCAGTAACTTGTCACCCTTGCGGTAACGTGATTTTAATTTTCCCATAACTTAAAATTTTTTGTTAGACGCTGCAAAGTTAGGCAAAAAAATTGAGACTACCAAGAGATAGCCTCAACTTTTAATATCTTTTAACACTTGCCTATAGCCAGAATCATGCTGGGACTACTGCCGTACTCTCTGGGAACGGTCATACCGCTTGTTGTAGTTCCTAAAGGACTTCTTCAACTCGTGGAGAGCAGTCTGGCAGGCTCGAACCTTTGCCCTGCCTACAGCAAGTTGTCTGGAGAGGTCACTCACTACACCGTCTTTCTCTGGCTTGTCCCAGAGGGGCGTAATCTGGTCTCGAAGTGATTTGTTACTTACCTCTTGCTCTTTGAGGCTCTTGCGAATCGCAATTGTAGCAGCGGCGACCCCACGCATCTTCTCTAAATTCTTGTTCATAACGTTATAACTTGATAATATTAATATTAATAACAGCAATCTACCTTACACCAGTTAAGCATAGTATCGCTACCATCCCCAGAAGCCACACCATCCGCATGGAAAGTAAACTCATTAGGCTTGGTATCGTCTACTACGGTCTCACCTACGTTACAGGCGTGAAATTTATCTTCATTCTCGAAGTAGTGTTTAGCCTCATCATACGACATCTGGGACAATGCCTGTATGTCATAGTACATATCATTCACGCTTGCGTGTAATATCCTTATCCTTGCCATAATACGTGTATGTTTTTAAATTATACGTAACTTGTACTTTTTTAAGTCTTACTGGCTCATTGCTTTCAGTTCATCCAGATGCCTGTCGATATACTCCTTGACTGCTTTCAGAGACCTGCAAGTGCTTTCCTCTATCTTCATGTTACGTCTGGATTTACCACGAGGGACGGTAACGTAGAAATCTCCGTACCAGTTGTTACCAATCATGCAGCCATACTGCCATACATCAATACCCTTGTATTTGCCGCAGTAACTTTTCTTATCGTTGTTAAAGAACATTCCCATAACTTAGCCCTCCACAACTTCTAAGATTTGCTCACCATAGCACCACCGACCACAATCAAGCGTAAAGGTATAGTCGTAATCCCAACCATTCACCTCGTCAATGCTGACACTCTCAATGGCTTCGCCATACTTCTCTCCACACTCACATCTTTCGATGCTCGTCACTTCTGAAACAATCTCCCTGCCTTGCAGTTCGACCTTAACCTTTGTTCCAATTTTGATTTTCTTTTCCATAATCTAATATGTTTGTTATTTACGCTGCAAAGTTAGGCAAAAAGATTGGAATAACCAAACATTATCCCAATCTTTTAACTATTATTAGTAATCCAACTCAAAGACACCGTTAATCTCTTTGAAACCAGAAATCTCAATCTCATCATTGGTGAGACCTATCCTGTCGTAAGCCCATGAGCCTACACGCTCATCATCAATACCATAGTCACCACCGCCACGCCCATTGCCAGAGCAGGTGAGCAGGGGAAGCGGATGCACCTGCGCATCTTCGTCCTCGCTCTCGAACACAGGGATAACACAATACTGCTTCTTGGTGTAGTTCACCAGATACTTGTAGTAGGGGATTGTCTCGTAGGGATTCCACTTCTCGCCCTCTTTCCCCTCTGGCATGGCAGGAATTGAATCCTTTAACGCCAGATACTTCTTCGACTTCTTATCGTTGGTCGGGCTGTCGTAATCCTCATACAGGAAAAGGCTTGCATCATGGTAGATGTCATGCTCTCCTGTCTTAGTTGTAACAGGGTCGGCGTAGTCGCCACACCATACGAACGGATAACCTCTGAACTTCGTTGCCAGAAGATACTCCATAGAGCGCACAAATGAGTTGCCAATGTAGGAGTGTTCCATCAACTTTGCACCATTACCAGCAAAATCATAGCACTTTAATGATGCCAATACTGGATTCTTTGCCGTTTTCCAGTTTTTCCTCAAAATTGAGGGGTTGTAATACTGTCCCATAATCTAAATTAATTTAAGTTGTTAATACTATTTGTTGGTTAAAACCGTATCTCTAAGAGAGAGGCACACTTCACACATATTACTCATGGTAACAGAGACGTGTCCCAATAACTTGCCGTCGCTCGACCACTTCTTTACTTCCACACAGATAACGAAACTATCTAACTTGTGGCGTAACAGGTAAACAACCTGTTGCCATGTCTGGATGTCCCTAACCACCTCAATGTCTGGGGTGTAGTGTGGATTCCGCTTTATTTCTGCTGTATATACCATAATTTTAATTGTTTATTGTTTGATAGTGCAAAATTAAATAAAAAGATTGGAATAACCAAACATTATCCCAATCTTTTAATATTTTTTAATTTTTGTAGTAAACCCAGAAATATTCTGTTCCTACCACGTTACCATAATTTTCTTCAAGCCAGTTGATGATGTCCTGCAACTCAGAGGTTGTTAGCATATCAATCTCAGTTGGTTCTGCGTCGCCATTAGCATTAATCCAGACGATACCCTCTTCGTCTTGGAATATAGTGCCATTCTCAATGATGATGGGGTTATCTTCGGTAGCCTCTTCCCCGCTGCAAACGCAGGAAATTTTCTGGCGAATCAGTTCGTGTTCAGCATCATCATCCGTGAAGTCCCTGCCACAGGAAGGGCAATGATACATGCCGTTTGAAATGATAATATCGTGTTCTTTGCAGAACGGACAAATCTTAATTTCTTCCATAATGTAATCTTCTGTTTTTTTTACAACTCGTCTTTTAACCATTGTAGTATCTCTCTGATAGAGTCAGTTAGGATGCTATCAAGTTCTATTGGCTCATCCTCAAAGTCAATCGTAATCCAGACGATACCCTCTTGGTCTGCAAAGATAGTCTTGACCATCGGCTTCTCCATTTCGCTAAGACCTTGTGATACCTCATAAATGTCTATGTGGAGTTCCATGCTATCCTCTCCGTCACAGACGATAGGGTTATCTTCGGTAGCCATTTCACGAGAGCAATAGGCAGATACCTGCTGGCGTAATTGCTCATGCTCCACATCCTCGTCAGAGAAATCATATTCACATTCTGGGCAATGGTAATAGTATTGCCTGTCATCCTCGTGGTCAATCACCACCCTTTCACACCCGCAGAACGGGCAAGTCTTAATTGCTTTCATAATCGTTGTCATTTGCTTGGTTTACACTTAATCAATATGTAAGCAAGGATGCACATTTCCTTTGGTGACAGAACTTCAAAGTCATACTCGGTTGCGCCCTCAATGAGAGTAATAATGTCCCTTTCATTGACGACACCATTCTCGTCAATCTTAAACCATTCGTCCATCTTTGAGCGATGGGCAATCTTTTCAAGCACCTGTGCCTGTGATTCTGATAATGTTTGTTTTCTCATAATTCTTAATGTTTAAATTGTTAGACGCTGCAAAATTAGAGAAAAAAATCGAAACTACCAAATATTTTCAAAGAAAAAACCCCGACGATAATGTTTTTTAACATACCATCGGGGCATCAACAACTAAACTTTAAGATATGGAAGCGAAATGTGCTCTACTCGGCGCAACGCTCGATGATGTCTCGAAACGTCAGCGGATAATTTGGCTTCTTAGCCAGAAACTCTGCTACCATCTTGTCAAACTTCAACTCCACGAAATTCTCCAGAATTTCTTCCACGGTAGCCTTGAACTCATGGTAGGGCAGTTCTACCACAGGATTACGTTTGCCACGAAGTTCTCTAATGGCTATCCTGTCCTTGATATGGAGATTGCCAAACTTCTGTGCCAGAATCTTCTCCACGATGTCTAATACACCGCCGTTATCGTTCAGATATGCCCTACACAACTGGTAGTTCATAAGGAGGTCAGCCTTGGGCTTGAATACCTCGTAAATCTTAGCGTATTTCATATCGATATAGTTTTATTATAATTATCAGTCCTTTACCACTTTGTTGTATCTGGCTTGTAACTTCAAGCACTCATCCAGTTCTTTCTGTAGTTCTGGGATGCGTTCGATACACCACTGGAAATAGGCTTTAATTGCCTCGTAGAGCGTTTCTAAGTCGTGGGTGGTCAGTTTATCCAGTTCCACCTTACAATCCGTCCAGTCGTCATATCTGTACCTATTGAGGAAGAGCGGGACACGCTGAACATGATGAACTTCTGTGTGGTCGTCAAATCTCTGTCTGATGAAGCACTCACAACCCAGATATACATACTTCTTAGTGATTGATACCACAGGTCTGTCTTCACCTATTGCTATACGACTATTGTAATCGTCTGCAAATACTATCTTACTACCTATAAGGTCTCGGATAGCCTTAATCATCTGTTCTCTCTCCATAGTCTTACAGAAATTCGATTGTTACACGCTCTGTTATCTGCGGGAATGTCTTGCGGATAACTCTCTTATGCCACGGTGTCAGCAAGAAACACTGGCTAAAGTTAAAGAGGGCAATATCATGCCGTAGGTCGCTAACTTCACCCATGAACAGGGTAAGAGCCTTAAACTCTGCCTCATTGAGGGACATCACAGCAACGTGCGGGTCGCCATAACTGCCACCAAAGGCAGAACCATCTGGGTACTCGTGATAAAACGAGTTCTTGTCTGTGATTTTTACTTTGTAACGTTTCATATCTCTTTGTTGTTTAATTGCGCTGCAAAGTTAAGGAAAAAAATTGGAATAACAAAGGAAATTACAATCTTTAACATTTGGTACGACGGGAGGGGGTCGAACCCTCAGAGAGCGAACCCTCGTCAACTTTTAAGGCTGATGTGTACACCATTCCACCACCGTCGCATAAAAATCCCTCTAAGTTATCTTCTCAGACTACTTAGAGGGCAAAACAATCATTTTCTACTAACCTTAAATCTAATACCATGAAAAACACATTCTTACTCAATCTGGTCAACGACAACGCCAGTTCCTGTGCTTGATGGTCGCCACAAGACGACGGCTGTAACTTCGCCGTCAGCAAATCCCAATGTCAACTTGTCCCTTTTGTCGTCGATGCCCTCCAATCTAAAACTGGACACGGTTAATGGAAGATGCTTTTCTACCTCGGCAGATAAATCACCTTTGTTCAATAATCGTGTGTTAATGAAACACATTCTAACCAGTTCCAGAATGGCACTCTTTTTATTAGTATTCTCAACTATTTTCATATACTATAAATATTAATCTAATGCAAAGATATATATTTTCTTCGAGAAAAACAAATTTTTAACGATGTTTTTTCGCTTTTTTCTTCTGGCACTTCTGCCAGCCCTTTAGTTTCTTACGCTTTGGCTCGAAGTAGATGGGACTACCGAATGGGTCAACCAGAATCGGCATATCCAGCCCTTTAAACGGATTACAGGTGAGTGTAAGTAACATAGTTAATCCTCCTCTAACTCTTTCTTATGTGTCAGTCTGTCACCGATTTTCTTGTCAGTGATAATGTCAAGAAACATGAGTACCAGACAGAAAATTAAAAATCCTAAGAACATAATACTATCTGTTTTCGTAAACTGATTTCTCTAAGCCCTCCGTGATAAAATGCTCATAGAAAGCCTTATATTCTTCACAACGCCCCACATACAGGATAATGAATGGGACAAAATCGTCGAGGTTATCCAGAAGAAGTTGAGATATATTCTCCACAGGGCGCATACCCACGTTTGCCTCTCCCTCGAACATAAACACGCCGTCTGGAAACTTCGTAGGATTATTGACTACGAATGTAATGGCTTGGGCATTCATCATCCCTTTGGTAACGAGGTAGTTCAAATCCTCCATCTTATTAATCTGGAAGATGTAGCCTGTACCTGCGCATTCATCTTCACGATACCTGTTGTAGGCATCAAGCACAATACTCCTGCCAGAGCCGACACGAAAATCATCTTCTACTCTTTCCCTCACGAACTTGACGATACTCTCCATCAGTTCATTTGGCTTTGTTCTTACTACTTTTCTCTTTTCCATAATCTAATAGTTTATTTGTTTCACGTCGCAAAGTTACAGAAAAAAGTTGAGACTACCAAAAGATAGCCCCAACTTTTAACAACAATTTAGATATGGAAGTCAACATTATAGACAAACGAATCAGCAGGGAGTTTGGATAGCAGGGTCTTTACTTCCTCATGCCAGTCCTCTGGGTCTTTCTCATTGGAGACACAAGCCCACCAACCCATTTCGCCTTTCTCGCACCAGACACCATCAATGACGATGCAGAAGGGGAAGTTGTCCTTATTGTCGTAGTGCCACTCCAGACCGTCTTTCAGTTCCTTGCAGGGATTGCCCCAGAAGTCAGTGCCGTCAACGTAGGCATCCTCTGGGTACGGCTCGAAGTCAATCTCACCGAACTTGCACATATCGACAAACTCACCGTTCTTTGTCTTGATGCTCTTAGCCCAGCGACCACCAACGGCGTACCAATCCCACTTGGAATCTGGATTGTAGGTGCTATACACAGCCCACACACCGTTTTCGTCGAGGCGGTAAGCATTGCCGTCCCAATCCTCACCATGCTTCTTGTAGAGTTCTGGGAATTGGGCGAACACATCGGGCTTGTGTGCCTTGAAATACTCGGCATATTTCTCACCATTCTTATAGATAAGGTGATTGAGATAGGCATTGCCGCCTTTGTTGCGTGGAAAGTCGATGTCAAATTGTTTCTTGGTGAAGAAACCTTTCTTGCCTCGCATGAACTTCACGAAAGACTTCTTGAACTTCTCGTAGTCTGCCCTAACAAAGGCATCTGCCTCCTTACCGTAAAGATAAGCCTCCAGAAAATCAATGATTTCAGAATCCTTGACATCACGCTTGCGATACTCTGGAACCTCCTTACTCTCGTCATACTTGGCAAGGCTCTCGTCCATGCCATGTGCCTTAGCATACTCTGGGGTCAAAATGACCAATCCGCAAAAATGTGACATAATCTTAAATGTTTAAATTGTTAATGTTGATGTTATTTGTTCACGCTGCAAAGTTAGATAAAATCTGGGACATAGCCAAATATATCCCAGATATTTAACATAATTTTACATATCAATCAGTTCCCACTTGATACCAGAAGCGTGCTTCTTCCAGACGTTATCTGGGTCAAGGCAGTCCTCGAAATCGCCTACGTTAAGCCACTCACAGAGGGTAATCAACTGACCGTTGGCATCCACAGTAACCTCATAGACATGACCGCCATAGGTGAAAGAGATAGAGAAATCATCATTCTTGTCAGCCTCATTCTCTGGGATTCCCTCAAAGTAATACTTGTTGAGGTAGATGTCAATGTCACCATCGCCGTCTGTACCCTTGATTGTAATGTGAATACCGTTCTTAGGCGATACAAGCCCTACATACTTCTGATTTACCAGTGTACGGGTAAAAACACTCTTTGCCTCGTAGTCCCCGTAATACGGGTTGTTCTTGACCTTAGTGGTTTCTTCCACTCTCAAAATACCTAATACCATAATGCTTATTGTTTGAATTGTTAAAATACTATCACCTCACCAATGGGCTGATGGAACTCCCCAAGCCAATCTTCCAGTGTATAGACATCGGCATCTTCTTCAATGGCTCGTGCCATGTAGTCGATATACTCTGTGTCTGGCTCTGGGTCGTTCTCGGCTTCTTCAAGCCAATCTTCCACCATATCGGCATCTGCTTCTTCGAGAGTATAATTGCCATACCTGCGGCTGAAATCACCCTCCAGAATCTTAATGGCAATGTCGTTCTGTTCACTTGTCACTCCAAGAGTGACCACCTCTGTGCCATCTGAAAGCACATTCTTGAAATTGCTAATCTCTGTATTCATAACTCCAATATTTAAATGTTTTGACGCTGCAAAGTTACATAAAAAAATCGAAACTACCAAACTTTTTCGAGAAAACTTGCAGGATGATATAAAAGTTTAACCGTTGTTAACAAAAACAATGTGGGAGCATACCAAATAGTATACTCCCACCTCAACCTAACAATTTCATTATGGAAAACAGGCGTTGTCACAACGCATTGTGCCCCTTGCAGGATTCGAACCTGCGACCCCTTGCTGTTAGCAAGTACTCTAACCAGACTGAGTTAAATAGGGCAAAGTGTTCCCGACTGGATTCATATACCAGCATATCACGATTCAGAGTCGCTGCATTACGCCTCATGTCACATTGCTGCGTTATTATGCTACGGGAAGTTAGGCTATATTGCCATCTGTTGTACACCCAGACGAACCAGCCCCACCTACGTTTCACGTGGAACATCGCAGGAATTTTATATCATGTTTTTGTGTTGCCTGTGGCAGTCCGCTGAAATCGATTTGATAAGTTACGACTGAAAATTCAGATTTTGTTGTTATATGCGGGTCGTGCCACAGGTCTTTCGACTTATGTATATATGCTCTCTATATTCCCCTATTAGGGCGGGGGACGCTCTTTCTCTTTTCTCATAACGTTTACTTTTACTGGTTTAAAACTGGGGGTGGGACACGGTAGGCAGTGTCTGGGCGGTCTGTCTGGGTTATGACCGCAGGACGGGCGCAGGCGCATCCCTATCCCCTCTTACCGAATCTGCGCATCTGGCGGGCGTATGGCTTTGACTGGTTTCGTCCGCTCTCTCTCTGGTTAGCGCAGGGGAGTTACACGGTAGAGTTGCGTTTTAGTACCGTCTGGATTCTCCCTAACTCTGGTCGGCGTAGCCACCACTCGAATATTTCTGATGGCATTCAGTAATCTTTTTTTTCCACTCATAAGGTTTACGAATTAGTTGTTAATCTTCTGCGCAAAGATATATAACTTTTTCGAGAAATCCAAATTTGTGGTGTTATTTTAACGTTTTTTTTAAGGTGGTGGAATAGAAGGTATTTCTATTTCTCTCCGTCGCAAGTCACTTATGCGATTTTTACCCCACCACCTTGTTATGTTGGTTGTTACTTAACCGATAATGGCTTAAAGCCGTTCTTGTCACTGTTCCGTGTCAGTGGCTTGTAAACCCAACCACCACGCTCTTCATCGAACAGGTAGGCGTATTCAGACCACCCAAATGGCTCCAATACCTCCTTTTGGGTCTTACCCTGTGTGGGTTTAAGATAATCCCACTGCTCACCCTCTCTGTTGGCATAGTGGCGAACACTGGCACTATGAAGGGCACTGCAAGCACCGCCAATCACGAGGTTAAGAACTGAATGGTAGTCGAGGAACTTCTCTTTGAGCACTGCACCGACACCAGAGGGATAGCCATCCCAATGGCAGTAGATAGCAAGATACTGCTCGTTAATCACCACAGGCTCACACAGGTTTTTGCCACCCTCTCTGCGCCAGACGTTTCCGTCAAGGTCTTCGTAATCCCATTTGTCGAGGGGGATAGGCAGCAGAGCCTCGTTGAACTTCATTTCCTTACCGATGTCCTCTTTGCGGACTTTAACGATAATAACGCTTCTTGTGCTCATATCTTTGTTGTTTTTATTGTTTGACGTTGCAAAGTTAGGGAAAATCTGGGAAATATCCAAACTTTTCCCCAACTTTCTGCATTTCTTTAACCTTTATTAAGAATCTGGTTCTCAATGTAGTCGGCAATGTTGTAGACATCATCCCAATCTACATCAGTCAGTGGGTACTCGCTGCAATCATCAATGTCAAGGCAGATGTTACCTTTCTCATCAAAGAACACACCATTGACGGTAGAAAAGCAGTTACTGGCATACTCTGGATGGTTGCCACCGTCGTAAGGCACAGAAACAAACTCTTGTTGGTCATAGTCGTTGAAGTCGATTTTGCCGTCATGCTCGGCTAAAACCATCTGGAGATACTTCTCACTCTTTTCTCTAATCTCTCTCTGAATGGGGGAAATACTATCGTATAACTCCCCTGCCTTTCTAAGGTACGTTTCTTTCTTCATAATGATATAATTTATTAGGTGAATTAATATACTATTTTTTTTCTAAATCCTTTATTTTTTCTCTTAACTTGTTATTGTCGTCTATAAGTATGAAAACAATACACATCTGGACGACAGATAAAATTGCCACTAACTCCATAACTCTAATCCTTTAAAATACTTCAATCATAGCCTTTGCCACCAAGTCCATGAGGTGCTTCATCTTCTCGTCTTTGTCGAGATAGGCAGGGTAGTTGCGGAGTTCTTTCATTTCCTCCAGAATCTCAGCCAGATTCTCATTGACGGTATCAATGACATCTTGACGACGGTCAGCATAGATAGCCTGCATACGTTCCTCTGGAGAGTTCACCCAGAGCATCCAATCTAACTCGCTGTCCTTACTCTGGACGGTAAACCCGCTTTTCTCACCTGTGATAGTACCCACAGCCTCAACTTCGGCGAATGGTTCTGACCAGACAACGCCACCCCACATGTCCTTAACAGGTCTGCCAGCGTTCTCGTTATACTTGATGCCTGTGACGGTCATCAACTCATTGTGCGGATAAACATGGTCTGGATGGCAGTACGTCATGCCGACCTTAATGTCCTGTAATTTTAATGCCTTTTTTTCCATAACTGTAATTGTTTAAATTGTTTGACGGTGCAAAGTTAGGAAAAAAATCTAATATAACAAAGAAAATCATGAAAAACTTGCAGGACAATATAACATTTTAACTTTTGTTCACAAAAAACGGGCACAGGAATAGCCCTGTGCCCTCTGATAACAATAAAAACAATAAAAAACTAAAACTATGAAGAACTAACCCTGTCTGAGTATTTGACTTTCACGTTCGTTACCAATGGTGAACTCACGAATATCTGCATCCTCGGCATAGTTCCTTGCGTTCTCCAGAGCCTCCCCCTCGTCGTTGCCAGTGACTTCGACGATTATTGAAGCATTGTAATTGAGTTGAATAGTGTATTTTCTTGCCATAATGAATTTGGATTAAAGTGTTTCGTGTTTGTTGTTATTTTGCTGGAATCTCAACGCCGTCTTTATAGACCGTAGCAAACGTTATAAGGACGTGTAAGACGCTTATCTCGCCCACGCTGTTGATTCCACTCACATACTCCATGATAGCGTCTGAGAACTCCTTAGAATCCTTCACAGCCTTCATCTGGGGATATGTCATTTCTAACCTGTGTCCCCTGTAGTCTGGGCATACGGCGTAACCGTCGTATATGTCAAACTGGATAGGCTTCTTATAGCCCTCCACGTTTAGTTTCTCCGTACAAACCTTTTTGCCGTAGAACTTCTCAAAGATTTTACTTTCGTTTTTCTCCATTGTCGTTTTCCTGTTTAAATGTTCAACTGGTGCAAAGATATATAAAAAATCTGGAAATCCAAAATGAAATGGACTCCCAGACTCTTAAAAAAACTTAAAACTTTTACAATTATGGTCAAACTATTCTTTATCACTGGTCAAGTCTTCGTCTGCATCACCCTTGTAACCATTGGTCAGATACTCATAGACTGCCTCATAGACACTGGAAACGCCTGCACAGGGCATAATCTTCTCGAAGTCGTTGGCGGGTATGCTCTGGTATAACTCCCCAATGTCGCCGTTGGAGTTGGGACATCTGTCAAGGTAATCATCAGAATCAATGTCCCAATTGACATCAAACTCAATGTGTCCGTCCTCGATACTCACTTTCAGCACCTCTGCCTCGATGTAGTCAATATCCCAATCGAAGTCTGGTACGCCAACGATAAAGGCGTGCGGGGCTTGACTGCCTGCAAGGTCAACAACCCGCTTGTTGTGGTCAACCATAAGACCGAAAATGTCTGCGACGATGCACTTGTGCAAGTGCTTAACCTCGTCATAATAATTCTTATATTCCATAACTCTATTGTTTAATGTTGTTGTTTCTGGGTGCAAAGTTAGGGAAAATTTTTGGAATAACCAAACTTTTCCCCAACTTTTTTTATCTCTGGCTTAGAAAACCCAATCAATGTTAGGGTCGTTAATCTTCACCACAAAGGGAGTGTCGGGCACTCTGAACTTACGTTTTCCGTCCTTTTCGTCAATGTAGTAGTCATTGGCAGTCTTATGGTAGTGGAGACCTACAATGTGACTGGCAGGGTCGAGATAACGCATATCGTAGGTGTTTCCGTCACAGATAGGGAATCCGTGAAAACTCTTTGGCAGTTTCTCGTCGTAGAACACTACAGCCACCTTACCACCCGCTTTGAGGAACTTTTCGCAATCATCCCAATTGTAGCCGTTGTAGGATAATGTGAGGTCATAGTTCGGGTACTGCTGCATCAGTTTGATACGACTGGCTACCTTAGTGTAGTCGTAGAACTGAATATCGGGGAACAACTCCAAAATATTCTTTCCTGTCTCTGGGTCTCTGAAAGCCAGCGGTGACAGGTCGCTTGTGCCGTTGAGACGAACGGAGAAAGCCATGCCCTTGCTCTCTGCTTGTTTCTTGTATCTGTTAATCTCATGGATAAGCAGGTGCATGAAAGTAGCCTTATCCTCATGGAACATCTTAGTCTTTTTGATGCGAGACCTGTTGACAAAGGAATCGTACACATCACCGCCGTTATCAATCTGCTGCAATTGTGCTGCCTTATTGTGTCCGCTGCCGTTCAAGCAGAAAGCCTTGCAATACTGGCTATTGGGGCACACGTTGTAACCACTCATGTCAGCAGGGGCGAGATAAATGCAGTAGGTCATTGTGCCATTGTTGTAAGAATACTGCATCTTAGCACTCTGGGCTACGTTACCTAAATAGGAAATTCCGTAACTCTCTAATGTCTTTCCGTAAAGAAATTTTTTATCCATAATGTAAATGTTTTAATGTGTTATTTGTCTTATGACGGTGCAAAGTTACAGAAAAAATATGAATCTACCAAATTTTTTCAAGAAAACTTGCAGGATAATATAACTTTTTAACAGTTATTCACAATTCTGGTCTAAATTCTACGTTAGCCATCTGTGCCCCGCAGTCATGTCTGTTACAGATAATATTGTAGCCAGACAATAGGTTTTCGTCGTATACATTGATAATCATGTTATCGTCGATACGTTCACCACAGGCAGGACACGTAATCACGAAGTCGGCATAGTTATCAAGCGGGAAATACTTAACACCCAGCCCAATTAACTCAGAAATCGCCTGTGAGCCACAGATAACGTCATAGATGGCTAATATACCGTTCTTGCCGTCGAAACTCTTCTGGAGGTGTAAAACACGCAATCTGATAAGCATATTGACTATATTACCAAGCCTGCTGTCAGATACGTAGATACGAATCAAATATTTTTTCCTGTTCATAATTCCTCAGTAATTACTTTTTTATCATTAATGTCTTATACTTTACTATTAGCCTCGCTATATCAATAATTTCGGTTCTGCGACCAAATTGAAGCCTCATTTCCAGTTTATATCTTAATTTATTTAGCCTTACAGCATCACTATCATCAAAGAATAGTCTTTTAATACCAGCATATAATTCATCAAAACTACCTACTTTTTTGTTATCAAAATATATACGCATGATATTTTTTTTATCACGAACTCCTGTGATATAAGTGATGTCACCAAACCATTCATATAATTTATCACAGATAGAATTGGTGATGTCTAAACGCCGTTCGGTATTAAGTAATATCCTACCCATATTGCCTTATATAACTTACTTATTAGATAGTGGAAGCCCCACCAGACTGGCAGGGCTTCCTGTCGGGCTTATGCCACAGCCAGAAGCAACTCCTGTGCTTTCTGGATTTTGTTGTAGGCATTACCACCCATGAGGCTGTCGAACTTGATTTCCTCGTTGGAGAAGTTCGCAACGTTCTGGTAGTAACTGGTCAGCCCGTTGATAGCCCAGAGAGCCGTGCCACGCTCCTGTATGTCCTGCCCAACGCCCTTGTCGAGGGTGTCCTTGACATTCAGCCAGAGGTTACGCCCACGGGTCTTGATACCCTCGGCGAAGATGTCACCTGTCTCGTGGAACACCTTTGCAGCCTCTGGAGAGAGCAACACATCGGCGAGGATATTGTCGAGGTCTTTCTCCGACACCTTGATGGTGCGCAGATGGTCGAACTGCTCTTTGAGACCCTTGCTGTAGACATCGTACAGGTTCAGTGTGTCATACGTGAACTTGGCATTTTCCTCGTTCAGCAAGTCGAGGCGGTTCATCACATTGCGGCTGTGACGGAAAGAGAGCCTGCCGATGTTGTTGTGCAGGGCAAGGTTCAGAGTGTTGTTGCAGACAACACGGATAGGAGTGATAACACAGCGTACAGAGCCAGTGCCGTCATGACTGGTGGTGAAGCAGGCGTACATATCCACGAGGTCATCCCTCTGGGCATCCAGTACTATCTGCTTTGGGAACTTGGCGGTGACGAACACACGCTCACCACGACCTAAGACACCTGCGGTCTCAATGACTGGGGTGTTGTCCCTGTCGGCGAACTTGCCAGACACTAGCAGGTCAACGAACTTGAACGCATCGGCGTTCTGAACGATTCCGTAGGAATCAGAGACCACGCCCAGAGACTGGTTGATGTCGGTGCGGACGGTAGCCATAGTGTTGGGGACGATGAGGGATAACAGGGTGTCCTCGTCCAGACCCTCACCATTCAGAATCTTAGTCTGAATGTCCTGCGGGAGTACCATGACGGGCTGCATAGCCACATCGTAGTCGGCGTGCGAGAGTTTCAGAGCCTCGTCAACGTGCATTGCACCGTCAACTTCCTGTCCCAGACCGTGCCATGAAAGACCACTTTTTTTGTTCTCTACAAAGGAGTAAACTCCGTTTCTGTTCTCAATGTTTGCTGCCATGATTGTAATGTTTTGTTAGGCTATCCTCAGACTATCTTCGGATTTCTGGTGCAAAGTTACAGAAAAAAATCGAATCTACCAAACAAATTCATGAAAAACTTACAGGATAATATAAAACTTTAACACTCGTTTACACTTTGAAAGATATATTCACAAGAAAATGGGATTATCTTCACAGACAATCCCATTCCACAAACACTATTAATCCTAAAACCTTATGGAAACAAAAAACACACTCTACGTTAATACTACACAATCAGACAGGTCTTCTACAGCACATGACCGAATCTGATACTGGTCAATGACACCTTTCAACTCAGAGCCTAATGTTAAGCCCTCCCACGCTTGATGATACTCATTGCACTCATCATCGCTTGACATCATCACTACCTTGCCGCCATGACCCTGTGCGCTCATCTTTAGACACATCTGTGCTAACTGGTCAACCGTAATACCTTGCATAATTCTATCTCCTTTCTTTTAATAGTTTAATAATCTTCTTCAACCTACCTTTGGTACACTCAGCAGAATCGTAACGCAAGGTACGATAGTTAGCGATAAAGCCATGCAGAGGCTTATCAACAATCACTACACAGGTCTTGTATATCCAGTGCATATTACCTTTCCTGTGAGGCAGTCCAGACCACATCCCATTGGTACGAGACCTTAGTCCGTCTGCAATCTCCTGTATTAACGCTTTCTTGGTCATAATCTTTATGTTTATTGTTTCACGCTGCAAAGTTACAAAAAAAATCTAATATAACAAAGAAAATCATAGAATATTATGATTTATTAACAGTTCCCTCCTCTCGTGCGTATTATATAATAGGTGTAAAAAAAATCCAAAGAAATCCTTGGTTATTCCAAATATTATGCCTAACTTTGCACCCGATAAGAAACGACATATAAAAATTAATCAATGAGTAAAGACAAAAAATGGAGTATCAGTGGTAAAATCATCTGGGATGAAAATGACCCATCAGCGTATGCTACGAGAAGACTAAGCATCGTAGCACCGACAATCGATGAGGCTAAGGAGAGGTTTAAGACACTGATTCAGCCTAAGATTGTCCAAGAGAAGTTCCCTGTAGTGATATATGATGAGGAATGTTATGAAAAGAGTGACGATTAGTAGATTAACGGTAGATTCCTGTGGGACAGTATCTCTCACGACGGTAGGCATAGACCTGTTGATAGATGACAATGGATGCCTGTCAGCTGAGATAGAGTAGGGATGTGGCTCTAGGGACAATAGTGGTGCGTGGACAACTCAGTTCACACACGACTCGTCGTATACATACGTAAATAGAGAAACAATAAGGAGGTTTGTACTTTTTTAAGTCTGTATGATATGATAATAAAGATACCAAAGTTCATAGTGAACACAGTGAATGCAGTGAATGAGTTTCTCAATCGCTACGAGTCATTAGAAGAAAAGTGGGTGAAACTTACCAAGGCACTCGCCCAGGAGAACTACGAGGGAATGGTACTGTGCCTGGAGCTTTACCTCTGGGAGGAGAAGAAGGGGCTTCCACATCCCCACACGCTGGAGGAGGTATCCAAGGTCTTCAGAGTCAAGCTGGACGACATCCACAAGCTCTACAGTATACTGAAGATAAGATACCAGGATGTGGACGACCTGGAGAAAGAACTGTTCCATGAGTAAGCATGCGTGAATGTACTTATTTAAGTCTTTAATATAAGAGCATATGATAACAATATTGATGAGCACTGCCATCGCTAGAGCAAGGAGGGAGAAGATGGAAGCCCAGGGGATGACAGAGGAGCAGATAGACGACCAGGTGTTTAAGGAGACCATGAAGATGGTGGGATGTTGTCTTCTCATCATGTTCGGAGTCCTGGTGTACAGTGAGCTGACATGTCCCTACAGTTACTTCCACAAGGAGCTGATGAAGATGTTCTGTGACCCAGCAGGTTATTGGACAGATTACTTCTCCTGGGTCTCCAGGTTTAAATAATGTTAAAATGTTTGGATTTCTCAGATATTTTATATATCTTTGCAGAAAATATGGATGTCTGGAGCTAGGCTTCAGATACCACTAAACAGTATTAACAATCTAAATTAAACAACAATGCCAACGATTAAAATTAGCATGCCTGGTAAACCCGTGATGTGGGTTAAGGAAATCAACAAGCTTGATGGCACGGTGTCATTCACCCAGAACAAACGTGAGGCATATGTGAGGGACGGCAGCTTCTACTGCAACTCAGAGATTAAGACTCTGAAGAACCCTATCATGTATGACCAGGAGAAGTATCCAGAACTACAGTACGCCAGCATGGATAGCTAGTATCCAGGTGAGGAGAGTGATATACAAGTTTGTACTTATTTAAGTCTTGCACTATGGCAGTAGTACTGAAGCACCAGGACAAAGACATCTATGTCAAGTCCGTTAACTGGGTAGATGGTAAGGTGGAATTCACCAAAAAACCAGATGAGGCAAAGAAGTATTGTAACGACTGGTTCGCTATGGCTGAGAAGACCCAGCTACAACACTATGCTTCTATGACCTATGAGGAGGGTGGTCTTGCAGAAGACTATACGGACACAATACCACACATAGCCGTACACTTCACATGAGGAAGGTCATCTTGGAGTTCACACTCAACGGGCACAAGAAGACCTACTACCGACGCACCAACATCTTTGGGGAGGCTGTGACGACCACCAACGTGGCGAGTGCCAAGAGGCTCAAGGAGGGGGAGGTGAAGGGTATCGTTGAGAAACTCATCAGACAGTATGGAAAGGAGAATGTAGGCGATATTAATCCTATTGAAGATGGTAGCAATTGATTTTGCTACCATTTTTTTATACATATAAAAAATCGAGGTCTTCAGCCGAAAACCCCGAAACGATATACAAGTTTGTACTTATTTAAGTCTTAGTACCACTCCCCAGGATAGCCACTGTACATAGGTGGCTTCCTCTCTCCCTGGTACATCATGCCCATAGGATTGTGCCCTAAGCCGACAGGTGCAGCTGGAGTAGGCGGCGTGTTCATGACGGCAGCACCAGCAGTCTGCAAATCCACTCCACTGGCATTACTGTCAGCAACAGCATCGAGCAACATCGGTCTCGTGGCTCTAATCAACAGGTCATGCGTTCCCTTCTTACAGGTGACATATGCCCTATCCAGCTGACGGATAATGTCCTTCTGGAACGGAGGCATATAAATAGCATACTTTCTCAAGAACGAGTCAAACGCCCCAACGTTATAGAACAACTGTGGTGCTCTGTTGATGTCAGACAACTCGTAGAAGTATATTACACCATCGTAGGTCTCGTGATTGTTCAACCACTCGTTCTGACGACAGTAACCACCAGAATGACTGTAATTATATACAGGAATACTTGTCTCCTTCTCTTTCCTAATTAGATACTGTCTAAATAAGGATTCTAGCTTATTACTTAAATTTCCCATCAGCTACTTAATTCATTTGTTTCACATGCTTCATAGAACATATCACCGTATGTCTCCTCCCTCATAATCTCCAACACTCCGTGGTCTTTGGCTATTGGGTTGAGACAACAATGACTTATAGGGGCATAGGCAATCTGCTCACCAACATATGGAGGAACAGCGAAGCCCATTTCCTTACAATACTCATCGAAATCATAGAGGGTGTTAAATTCTACCCTGCTATATTTGTCATGATAGTCCTCGTAGAAATATATGGTTGTCTCTGCTGGAGCATCACCACTTTCATCAATGTAATTTTCATTGTATGGAGTGTTGATGTCAATCGTCTTGGCTTTCTTGCCTCCACGACATCCACGATGCTTGGTGTGCTTATACTTGCCCTTCTCGTTGAACTTTGACATCTTGTTCCAGTAGTCATCCATGTCCTGGGCACTACGACGATACTCTCCAGGTCTCAATGTCCTGTCTGGGTCATCATCATCATCATCTTGCACAGGGGTTGTGCTACTCTGGGAAGTATCACTATTGGGGAATACAATCTCACCATCGTCTCCTACGTAGTAATCATCATACTCACTCCAATCCTCATCATCCCACTCATCTTCGTCATCTGGGTCAAGCGGGTCCCATATCACTCCAGCAGAGCGAGGGAAACATCCACCATAGAACCTGCGAAGCTGCTCCATTTCTTCCTCGTACTCGTCACCATAATCATCATAGATATGTCCCCTATGACGACAAACAGTGACAGACCTGTACCTGTTCTCCTTGTCCTCCTTCACCTTCCTAGTTAAATAGGTGTGAAAGATTGACAATAGGTTTGGACGCTCCTTGCCTGGAATGTTCAAACTAATTCTTTTCGACATTATTAATACCATTATAATTCTCCTGCAAAGATATATATTTTTTTCGACATTTCCAAATTATCGGCAACCTTTTTTCGGCATGTTAAATAAATTTAAATTTTTTTCGACGATTCACGGAAGACACAGTTTTTTTTCGCTGTGTTGGTGTTTTTTTCACTATATTTCCTGTTTTTTTTCTCCATATTACCTTATCTTATTTCTCTCAAAAGTTTTCTATGGATATTTTCTGTACATACGCCATGTAAATGCACTAGGAAATACCAAAAATTTTCGTGAATTCCAATATCTGTAACTCTCTCATTTTCAGTATATTATGATTGTAAACGTATACATTTTTTTCAAGAATTCCAGTAATGCTATGCGTGAGAGCTTGATTATCAGTTAGTTACATTTTTTGTCATTATTTTTCTTATATTCTTTCCAATTATCCATAACGTGTATAAAGTTATCGGTTGGTTTCTGTTGTTGTTGGTATGGTGAGATTTCGACCATAGCCTTATGCATGATGTCTATTATGTTTTCCTTATTTGACAAACTGAGTTTGTTTTTCTCTTTCACGCAGAAGTCAATCATCTTATTGTATGCGTAGATGAGTGTTGGCATATTGTTTGTTTTCTTAGCCAGCATCACCAGTTCTCTTTTCTTCTGTATTATATTTTTTTCTTGCATGGTTTTACAGTCTTTCTCCGATTGCCATGATGTTAGCTGCCAGTTCCTCTGTTGTCTCTGGTGTTGTCTCCTTGTTCATGATTTCGAGCAGTCCGTTGACTGACCTGTCGAGGTAGTCAGTGCCATATTTTTTGAGGAAGTCATATGCTTTCTCTATTCGTTCTATTGCCTCTGCTTCATCGCAGTGGTGTTCGGACATGGTTTGGTTAACAGATTTGAATAGTATCTTCATGAGTATGGATACGTTTCTAACCTGTTGTATTTGTCTATACATTTTATTTCTTGTATCTCTGTTCATAGTTGTATATGTTTGTGTGTATATATTTAATCAATCCCAGAAGCAGGGTTCATATTCGTCCAACCACGCAGGTGGCAGAGTTGTTGGTCTTTTTCTCCATCCGTCTTCTGTATATGAGCTTTTCCATCTTTTTATTTGTTCTTGTTTATTGTAATAGTCTCTATTTATTTCTTTTTCCAGTTCTCCCATAGCTGGTGAGTTATTCCAGATGAGTCTGATGGGGTGTCCATAGAAGTATCCACTTTCCATATGTCGTCTATATCTCTCTGGTGTTGGGTTTGGTGTATAGAAGACCATTTTCTTGAGTCTCTGTGTCATTTTAGGGTTTAGTGTTCCAAAATCATAGCAGAGTTCATATCTTGAGATGTCGAATAATCTTTTCAAGTGTGAATATATTTTACTCTGGAAGTCATCCATGCTATAGTTATCTGTCACCAGGCAGTCGAAATATATTGCCATGATTACTCTCTTGGCAATAAAGTAGATATGTTCTTTCTTTGCCTCGGTGAGTATTTTCCTAACCATTGAGAGGTTGTTAGGTGATAGTGTCATTTCGTAGTGTTTCATATATTGTGTTATATGTTGTCTAGAATGGTGTATCTATTGATGGCAGGGGTATATTCACATTCATTCTCTTGAGTGATGCTCTCTCTTCCAGTGCGCTTTGGAATAGGTGAACAAATTCCTCGTGGAATTGTTTCATGGATGTTGATTTCTCATCCATGATGGTTTTTCTCTTGAAGCCTCTATAGTATCCTTGCCAGAGTGGGTCGTCGTCATCCACTTGTTCCCAGGGTAGTATGGATGCCACCACAAAAGTGATTCCGTTTCTAATGGCTCTACCGACATAGCCATAGTTCACATTTTTCACCATCTGTATCATGTTCCACACTGTGTTTTCGCTTCCTCTTCCAGCGTATGTGAGGAAGTGATACCAATATGATACTATCACATATTTCTTTGCGACGAGCCACAGTCCTCTTCCTCCCTCAAGGTATGCCTCATGTAGGAAGTCCCTAACTAGTTTCCTCTCCCTCTCAGAGAGCAGGGTCATTGGTAGGTGTTGTTTCATATTGTGTTATTATTCCAGTGCTGCTGTTGCGAATTCTAGGTCTGACATTTTGTGTTCCTTGTTTGTTGCCTTGGTGAAGTGGAACTTGAGTCCGTTGAACTCCTTTCTCAGTAACATAGCTTCCTTGCATGCGATTCGTCTTGAGTCGTATGCTATTTTCCTTTCCACGTCTTCTCCGTTCTCGGTGTAGGTTACTGTCATGATTTCGAGTCCTGTTGACTTATACACTTTCTTGGTCATGTCACTGATAGCTGTCTTGAGTGTATATGCGTCCAGTGCGTCGAAGTCAATCCACATTTCCGCATCTGGGTTCATCATATAGTACTCTATCTGTTGTTTTGAGGAGCAGGCTGCGCCGAAGAGTCTGATTTTCCTAATCACCTTGAGGTGAATCATGGGGTTAGGTGTATCGATTCTGAAGCCTGTCATGTAGATGTTCTCATCTGCGAAGGGTGAGGGCGACATTTCGAGTTGTGTGATGCCGAACTCCCCTGTTGTCTCTTCTATGAACTGTACTATATCAGCCAGTTTCATGATTATCATATCCTTTTCCATAATCTTATAGTGTTATAGTGTCGTTATCGAATATTCCGCTTTTTTTAAACTCCAAGTCCTTCTTGTAGCATTCCTCCCATGATGAGAGGTGGTTTATGAGGTTGTTCTCCGTGTTAAGCCAGTGGAGTATGACTTTCTCTGGTGGAATGTTTCCAAGTATTTCCCTCATATGGCTGAAATCATGCATCATCTTTGCCACCCGTCCTCTCATATGGTAGAGGATATGCATCATACCCAATTGTTTAATCATCATGATTGCCTCCTTTTCCGTTATTGGTCTGTCTGGCTTATATTCTCTTGTGTAGTACATATTTCTTTCCATTCTCTATCTGCTGCATCCAGATAGTCTATTATTTTGTTCTCATCATTCATCCAGTGTAGGATAATGTCTTCCAGTGGTTTATATCTGTAGGCATCTTTCAACAGTTTTTGTCCAGATGGTGTTGAGAACATATTGGCTACTCTCCACTTTATGTAATAGAGCAGATGGGTCATACCAAGCTGCTTTATCATCATGAGTTTTTCCTTTTTTGTCATTTGCGAAAAAATGTCTTTTCCCAGTTATCCAGGTAGTACACTAGTCTCTCCTCGTTTTCTATTATCTTACCACTTCTTTTGTATAATTCAACGATGCTTTTATCTTCCAAATGTTTTTCCGTCTATCTTATATCTTTTCTCCCACCTATCCATCGTAATAAAGAAGTCACGTCTAGTGCCAAGTAAGCGAAGGACGTGGAACTCTGGTGTATTATGGCTGAATGCCTTTAGTTTGTTCTGTAAATCCCAGAAATCTCTTTTTGCGGCATACAGGATATGCATCATACCCAGTTGTTTGGCCATAAGTATGATTTCCTTCGTGGTAAGTTGTCTTACAGCGTCGTTATAAGCGTCGTTATATGTCCTGTTGTTTACGTACATGCTTATATGGTGTATAGTGGTTCAATCCACTTTAGTTTATCCTCCAGGTTTAGTACTCCAGAGGCTTTCTCTGCCTTGAAGATGCATTCCTCAAGTGTTGTGCCGTATACCTGTACGAATATCTCGTCATGATAGATTCTCTTGTATCTGATATATGACGATACGTTCTTGTCGGCAATGAATCCGTGTCTGTCTGTGACATAGATTCTCGCCTTTCTTCCCTTTGGGTTATGTGGTTCTTCCAGTGTCATCTGGCGAAACGTCATCTTGCACTTGGTCAGTTTTCTCAGTGGAAGGACAATGCCCAGTGCTGGTCTGATGTCAATCTGTACGCAGTAGATTGGGTCACCGTATGTGAGTTCATAGAACTTCTTCGGTGACAGTGAAGAAATTTCATTCAGCTTCTCCAGATTGCAGGTTGCAAATTCGAGGTCTGTCATAATCAATTGTTATTATTTAATTCCAGTTTATTCATGATGTTTCGTATGTGACTATCTGTTTCTTCGTCAGTGAACTCATATATCTTAACCAGTTTGAGTTTATTCGTTACTATTTCTCCTCTCTCGTTCTCGTAGTAGGTTGCACCTCTTGGTATGATGCAGTCAACAAGGACTGGTCTCAGTGTGTGTTGGTCTCCTGTGAACAGGTTATTGCCAACTATCATTGAGTAATCGTGGTGTTTGTATACTTTCAAGCTATTGGCATAGCAATGTATCCCCTTGTGTATCTGGAGATAGTAGTGTTCACAGCTCCTTTGTTCGATGCCGAAGTCAGCCGTGTAGAGGTGTCCTATGCTATAGAAGCAAGGCAGTGCCCTCATTATCCACGGTCTATAGACACCAACCTTCTCGTCGTAGCCGATGACCTTCTTGCAGGGAATGTCCTTGGTTGCAATCCATTTTTGAGTTCTAGTTCCTATCCAACACATATTAATCTGGTTTTATGATTTTTATTATCTTGAGTGTTTCGGCAACAATATCTCCCCATTCATTTTCATAGAAGACAGTGCCTTTTGGGATGATGCACTCCACGATGATTGGTCTCACTTCTACAGCTCCCATTCTTTCGAAGAAAGGATGATAGAAGTCTCTCAGCCCATGAAAGAGTACTTACCACCAGATACGGGGGTTCACCGTTGTTCAGATTCACGCTTGTTATACCAACCTTATTGTCATAGCAATGGAGACCATTACGTATGATTAGTCTGGTTTCTCCCACTGTAGAAGGTAGTGGGTTTATCCTTGCCGTATAGGTCTCTCCTATGTGGTAGACATGGTTTCTCCTAAACCATGCACGTAGCATTTTATCCTCGCTTGTGCTTATGATTTTCTTGCAACAGATGTCTTCCGTTGCAATCCTCTTATGCTTAATGTCTCCTGTCCAACACATGGTTTATTTTACTGTTATTTCTTCTCCGATGATAAGTTTCTCTGTCACAATCTCTCCACTTTTATTCTCATAGTATATAGCACCCTTTGGGATGATGCATTCCACGAGAACAACCTGCATACCTATGTCATTTCCATAGTGTACGCATTGGTAGTTTGCTCCGTATACTTTGGTGGAAAGTGGCCTTTTTGCGATGAGGCGTTCTCCGCTCTCTGACATGCTTCTCTCCACCTCTACCTTCTTCATATTGTAGCAGTGGATGCCTTGGTCTATCATCCAATATCCAGTGCCTAGGTGTATACCAATTTTGGATATAGCGGTATCACCCTGCTTATATGGAGCTTTAAAAACAGGGGAGACATAACGCTTTACCTTAAAGTATCCTGGTGTCCTATAGAATACTTTCTTGCATCGTATGTCTTCCTTTGCCACTCTCTTGTCGTTTCTGTCTCCGAACCAGCACATAATTGTAGTTATGCTTCAATGGTTGACAATACCAGTTCGAGCATTTCATCGGTGGTCTCATCGATGAAGAGGTTGCACCACTGGTCTTGCACGTTCCTGGTGTTGAGCCTCATGTCTGAGGGTACTGTGTTGCCGAAGTCGATGTCAGAGCTTGTGACAGTCACATAGACCAGCTCAATGGTGTTAGCACCTTCTCCAAGGTTCTTGTTGACCTTGAGACGCTTGGTGTACACCTTGTCCTCAACTGGGTTATCGCTCAATACGTTGGGCTTTGACGTTAACTTACCCTGCTGCAAGAGGGCGTTGTAGATTTTCTCGATAGTTTCTTCTCTGTTCATAGTTGTATTGTTATTATTGTTTTTTTTTTTTTAGTAAAGAACTCTCTTTGGCGCAAAACCTCCAGGGCATTTGCTGACAAGGAGTTTGTCTGGGTCGAACTTTCCCACGCTATCTGGTATCTCACACCAGATTTCGATTCCTTCCCATTCCTCGTCGAAGATGTTACCACACTGAGTTTCCTCAATTGGAAGCAATATCTTAACATTACTTCTGCCGTATTTGAACGTCAGTTCCTTCTTCTCGACCAACGATGCTATCTCGCTGTTCAACACTTCTACTGCCTTTGAGTAGTCTCCTTCTCCCTCGATGTATGGCGTATAGTTGTCATACACTGTAAATTCTATTGCTGCTCTCATTGTTGTATTGTTATTTTGTTAATAATATCTCGGATATGTCTTACTGTGTACCTGTTCAGCGATTAACGCCTCCAGTTCTCCCCTTGATACCCTCACGAACTCTGCTGGTACGGAGAAAAACCTCGTCTTGTTAGTGCCATCATGCAAGTGCCAGTGTCTTAGCAGGTCATCCTCTGTCTGGTTCTTGTCCTTCAATGACTGATTGAGAAAGCTTGTGAACTCTATGAAATCACCTGGAAAGAGTTTCGTAGAATGTCTTGCAATCATCAACATATTCATTGAGATAGGCGACTTCTTATATCTCTTCATATATTCACGCACCAGTTCCCTCTCGTTTGGTGTGAATGTCATCGGCATGTGTACCTGTTTCTCCATCTTTCTTAT